>MDSV01000092.1_pt1 | contig 15295 bp, 19 predicted proteins | sample 810851 | NCBI WGS metagenome assembly MDSV01 (sample SAMN05326640, study PRJNA326480) | marine metagenome | isolation source: seawater | place: Atlantic Ocean: North East | collected 2012
GAACTGAAAATCCTTGTGTCGGTGGTTCGATCCCACCTCTGGGCACCATTCCTAATGGTTTTTTAAGATTTAAGTTTTACTGGTAATTCTTGAATTGCATGAACAAAGTTATTTGGTGCAACCTTCCAATCTCCAGTTAATTGATAATCAGGAAATCTAGATAAGAATTGTGAGTAAAATTCTCTTAATTGCATTAATGCAACTGGTTTTCCTAAACAGGTATGCCTTCCTATACCAAAAGCAAGATGTTGATCAGCATTCTCACGCAATATATTAAATTCATCTGGTGATTCAAAAATTTCAGGATCTCTATTTGCAGCTCCATACCATAATGCAATTTTTTCAAACGGGCCTATTTTTTGTTCGCCTATATAGGTTTCCTCAAGAGAAGTTCTTCTCATATGAATTACAGGAGAAACATATCTAACAGTCTCATTTATTAATCCTGAGACCCTTTCAAAATCATCTAAAACTAATTGTTTTTGCTCAGGATTTTCGTGAAGTAATTTAATACCACCACTCATAGTATTTCTTGTAGTATCGTTTCCAGCAAAAACTATTAAAAGCCATGAGCCATCTAGAAATTCTTGCGATAGGTCTTCTCCCTCAATTTTTGCATTTGCAATTGCACTAAGTAAATCATTCTCAGGTTTGTCTTTCTTTTTATTGAGGATAAATCTTCCATAATCAAACATTTCATCAATCATATTATTGAACATCTCAACAAGAGCGGGATCAGGTGTTGTATCAGTTACTCCTTCCTCATTTTGTTTTATTTGCTCAAGAGTAAAATACTGGGCTAGCTCTAAAAACTCCATCCACTCTATGAGCTTTTGTCTATCTGATTCTGGAATTCCTAAAATTTCGGAAAGAGTAAAAATTGGAAGTTGTTGCGATATCTCTTTAACTAAATTAAATTCATTTAGTTTTTCAGCTTCATCCAATAAATCACTCACTTTTAAGGAAACTTTTTTTTGCAATTCATCAACATACCCAGGCTTAAAGAAAGGCATATGTTCTTTTCTTAAATTCAAATGCATTTCTCCGTCGAGATTTAACATATGATCTATAGTTGATTTGAACAGCTTTGGGTGTCTATTTTCCTCTGAGCCAAGTGTTAACAGATTGCCAGATGAATACTGTGATGAAAAAACCTTTGGATTCATTGATACAGTCTTTATATCTTCATATTTTGTAAGCACCCAATAGCCTGGCTCAGGATCAGTGTGCATTGGCGGATGAAAAAACACTGGTGCAGTTTCCCTAAGTTCTTTATATAAATCAAAGGGTTGACCCCTTCTAAAGAGATCTAAATCATTTAATGAGTTTGATGGGTTATGAGAAAATCTTCTTTCAAAGCTAGGATTATTAATTTTATTATTTATAACTCTAGATGAGAGAACAAAACTTTTAGACATAATGTAAATACTTTACTATATTAAATTATCATACTGTGAGAAAAAATTATGATTTCTGCTTTGCAAAAACCACTTGATTCTGGATTTGGACAAAAAACTGAACCATATGAAATTATCAAAGATCTTGATCTATCTAATAAAAATATCATTGTTACCGGGGGTTATTCTGGGATTGGTTTAGAAACAACTAAAGCTTTAAGAAAAGCGAATGCAAAAGTAATAGTTCCAGCAAAGAGACTTGATCATGCAAAATCTATTCTTGAAGGAATTGTGCCTCAAAATGATATTTATGAAATGGATCTTGCTGATCTAAACTCAGTGATGAATTTTGTTGAACTATTTTCACAACTAAATCTAAAGCTTGATATTTTAATAAATAACGCTGGTATTATGGCATGTCCAGAAACGCGAGTTGGTAATAATTGGGAGAGCCAATTTGGTATCAATCATATAGGACATCAACTACTCCTAAAACAGTTAATGAATAAATTTCGTGCGGATGGACAATCAAGATTTATTAGCCTATCTTCTTCTGCTCATTCTATTTCAAAAATTCTATGGGATGACATACATTTTGAAGACAGCTTATACAATAAGTGGACTGCATATGGACAATCAAAAACAGCTGCATCTCTTTTGGCAATTGAGTTTGATAGAAAAATGAAGGATAAAGGTATTAGAAGTTTTGCGGTACATCCAGGGGGTATTTTAACCCCTCTACAAAGACATCTAGAGCACGAGGAAATGGTTGCGCTTGGATGGAAAAAAGAGGATGGCTCTCTATCAGATCTTGCAACAAACTTTTTTAAGAGTCCTTCACAGGGTGCTTCAACAACTATTTGGTGTGCTGTGAGCACAATGCTAAATGATATTGGTGGAGTGTTTTGTGAAAATTGTGATATTGCAAAGCGGAAAGAAAATATAGATGAATCAATGCGTAGGTATTTTGGTGTTGCTGATCATGCAATAGATTCAGAAGAAGCAAAAAGATTGTGGGAAGAAACTGAAAAAATGATATCTAGTTTTTAAGTCTATATTTTTGCCAAGATAGTATTGAAAAAGGAATTGTAAAAAAATAAATAAAGGCTAATAAATTTAATGTATGCCATGGAAAATTAATCATACTTAAAACTAGAGTAGAAAATATAGCTAAAAAAACGAGCTTTGAGTTGATAAATTGGTCTCTTCCTTTTATTGAAAAAGTTGGAATCTTACTTACTAGAAGACCACTAATTAAAATAATATAGCCAGCTACAAAATTGAGATTTTCATATGCCCAGTCATAACCAATATAAACATGAGTTAATGGTAACAATATTAATATGGCTCCAGCTGGAGTTGGGATTCCAGTAAAAAAATCTATTCTTTGTGCTTCGTTGTTCTTAGATTTTTCATGAAGCACATTAAAGAGCGCCAATCGCAAACATGAAAATACTATAAAAATTAATGCAGCGAATGCTCCAATGCTATTTTGATTAAAAACAGCCATATACATAAGTAAGCCTGGGGCAATTCCAAAGCTTAAAAAATCTGAAAGTGAATCTAATTGAAACCCAAGATCTGATTCGCTATCTAAATGTCTTGCAAGCATACCGTCTAAAGCATCACATACAGCTGCAAAAAGTATACAAAGTATTGCTAAGTTGTATTCTCCTTCAATTGCAAATCTCATAGAGCTTAATCCAAAACTCAAGCCTGATAATGTAATTAGGTTTGGTAAAAGTGATCTTAAATTAATTTTTTTCATTGATTTTCAGCCAGTATTGCAAGCACACTTTCCCCAGCAATAACCTTATCACCTACTTTACAATTTATAGAGGAGTTTAAAGGCATGTAGATATCAACCCTAGATCCGAACCTTATTAAACCGTATCTCTCTCCTTGATCAAGATATTGATTATCAGAGACAAAGCTTAAAATTCTTCTAGCAATTAATCCTGCAATTTGAACAACTACAAGTTGAGTGCCATTTGTATTAGAAATAATCATACTGCTTCTTTCATTTTTTTCACTAGCCTTATCTAGACTGGCATTGAAGAAACTGCCTTTTTTATATAATACTTTATCGATTTTGCCTTCAATAGGACTTCTATTTATATGAACATTAAAAACATTCATAAAAACACATATACGAAGCATTTGGTTAGTTCCAAACTGAACTTCTTGAGGTGGAATTGCATTATCAATTAGGCAAACCTTACCATCAGCAGAGCTGATAATGTAATTTGAGTTTTTGGGAGTTTTTCTTTCAGGGTTTCTAAAAAACCATAACGTAAACAGTGTTAATAAATATCCTACATATGCTAATGGTGAATAGATTAATGACATAAAAAGTGACGAGACAAAAAAAATAAAAGCAAACTTCCACCCTTCAGGATGAATATAAAATTTTGAATTTAAATCTTTATTTTTCATTTTCTATAGAATTATTGATAACTACTTTATTTTTAAAAATTGCTTTAAATAAAAGTTGTAAAGTATAGTTTAACTATGAATTTTTTCCAAAATATGATTTCTTCCATTATGGAGAATGGTCTAAGCTTAAGAAGATTTCGTTCACAAGGCTTTGGCACACTACATAAGAACATAAATCAAGCAACTGAATCTGTAATGCACACATCTGGCGAGGTTTCTTCAATAGCGTTTGGAGAGCATTTATTAGATTTAATCGAAGAAAAAAATGATGAAGACTTAGTAATATATCTCGAGCATCTTCTTAAGGAATATGATGTAAATACTGATTTAATTATCAAAGCTACACAAAATTATTCAAAAAATAAAAATCAGCAAAATTTACAAGGGATTAGCAATGCTGCCGAACCAAAATGGATAGAGTTATTTAGAAGACTAAATGCTACTCCAAATGGTACTCATAGACTTATTAAACTAAGAGAAAGAGTTAGGAGTCTTTTAAAACAAAATAAAGATCAACTAAGACCACTTGATGCTAGTTTGCTCAAACTATTTAAGTATTGGTTTAACTCATCATTTCTTGTCTTGGAAAAAATAGATTGGTCTACGCCGGCAAATGTTCTAGAAAAAATTATAGAGTATGAGGCAGTTCATGAAATAAACTCGTGGAAAGACTTAAGGTCAAGACTGGCACCGAATGACAGACAATGTTTTGCCTTTTTTCATCCTCTTGTGCCTGAAGATCCTCTAATATTTGTTGAAGTTGCTTTCACAAAGGAAATACCAGAATCAATTGAAAATATTATTAAAATTGATAGAGAAGAGTTAAGCTTTGATGAAATCAATACTGCTGTTTTTTACTCTATATCTAACTGTCAGGATGGTCTTTCTGGAATTTCATTTGGAAATTTTTTAATCAAGAAAGTGGCACATAAGCTTAAACAAGAGATTCAAGGTTTAGATAAATTTGTAACACTATCTCCTATTCCTGGATTGATGAAGTGGATGGAAAAAAATGCACCTTTGGCATATGAAAATTGTTTAAATGAAGTTCAAAATGAGATTCTTCTTAAAAATTCGATAATTTACTTAACTGAATCCAATAGAGAAGATAGACTTCCTAATGATCCAGTGGCTAGATTTCATCTTGGCAACGGAGCTATTCTTCATAAGATAAATCTTCATGCAGATCCATCTGCTAAAGGCATAAAACAATCTCAAGGAACGATGGTTAATTACTTATACGATTTAGATGTTGTTGAAAAAAATCATGAGCAATTTTTTAAAGATAAAGTAGTCATTATTTCAAATGAAATTAAATCTCTTAAAAAAAAATATAGCTAATTTGTATGTCTGATATGCTCAAACTCTTCCCTGCTATTGAGCCATTTAATACTGGTTACATGGAAAGAGGCTGTCATGAAATTTATTATGAGCAATGTGGTAATCCAGATGGTAAACCAGCAGTTTTCCTTCATGGTGGTCCAGGCGGTGGGGGAAGCACAACAGTAAGAAGGTTTTTTAATCCAGAAAGGTATCATATTGTTATTTTTGACCAAAGAGGTTGCGGAAGAAGTAAACCTCATGGCTGTCTGGAACAAAATACAACATGGGATCTTGTTGAAGATATAGAGACTCTTAAAAATAAACTTGGATTTAAAAAATGGCTAGTTTTTGGTGGTTCTTGGGGTAGCACATTATCTCTTGCATACTCTCAAACCTATCCAAAATCTGTTAGTGAAATGGTTCTTAGAGGAATCTTTATGCTAAGGAAAAAAGAGCTAGATTGGTTTTATCAAGAAGGAGCTTCCAACATTTTTCCAGAGGCATGGGAAAAATTTTTAGAGCCAATTGATATAAGTCAGAGAGATGATTTAATGTCTGCGTATCATGAAATATTTAAAAGCGATAACACAGAAAAAAAATTAAATGCAGCCATAGCTTGGTCCAGATGGGAAGGCTCAACTAGTAGCTTGAATTATAACCCAGATATGGCAGATAGCTTCTCTGATCCTAGATTTGCATTAGCCTTTGCTCTTATTGAAAATCATTATTTTATTAATAAAGGATTCTTGGAACACGAAAATCAATTAATAGAATCTGGAATAGATATCATAAGAAATATTCCTACTACAATCGTTCAAGGTAGATATGATATTGTTTGCCCGATGACAACTGCATGGGAATTATCCAAAAATTGGCCAGAAGCCAACTTAATAGTAGCACCCTCTTCTGGACATACTGCTTTTGAAAAAGAGATCACTCATGAACTAATTAAAGCAACTGAGGAATTTGCTAAAAATGAATAATATAAGTTTTATAGGCATGGCAGGTTGCGGAAAATCAACAATTGGTGGAATTTTGTCATCACAATTAGATATTAGTTTTGTTGACACCGATTTACTAATTGAAGAAAAATTTAAATTATCCTTAGAACAACTAAAAAAGAAAAAGGGATACGAATTTGTAAGGCAAGCTGAAGAAGAGGTAATACTTAGGCTCGATGAAAACATAAAAGTTATATCTACAGGAGGTAGTGCGGTGTATTCTGAAAAATCAATGTTACATCTAAGCTCTTTTTCTAAAATTATGTACATCAATACTCCTCTTGATGAAATTAAACAAAGAATTGGGCATGGTCAAGAAAGGGGTTTGGCTGCTCCTGATGGTTTAAGTATTGATGACATATATAAAGAAAGAGTTCCTCTCTATAATAAATGGGCTGATATTACGTTGAATGGCAATAAATCTATAGAAGACCTAATATCAAAAATTATTAGTTTAATTTAATGGAAAAAACAAGAACATTACTAATTGGAGCCTCCGGACTTGTAGGTAATGAAATTTTTGAATGCATTTCAAAAGAAAATCAAGATATTTTCTTATTATCTAGAAGAACTTCAGATAAAGATCAAAATAAATTCAAAGAAATCATTACAGAATTTGATGACTTAGATGAAATAAACCTTCCAAGGATTGATCACGTTTATATTGCAATTGGAAAAAAGTTAGGCTCAAGTGAGCTGTTATATATTAGCAAATCTAATAGAGATAATTTCATTAGAGTAGATTGTGAATATGTTATAAAAATTGCTAAAAAAGCATTTGATAATGGTGCAAGATCAATAGCAATAGTTTCTGCAATTGGTGCAGACAAAAATTCATATAACTTATATCTTAAAACAAAGGGTAATATGGAAAATCTTATAAAAAAAATAGGATATTCAAAAACTATCTTTGCTCAACCAAGCCACTTACTTGGCAAAAGAGTAAACGAATCATTCAAACTTGATGTCTCATTAATCGAGTTAGGGGGTAAAATTTTTTCACCATTGATGCTTGGCCCTTTTTCAGATTTTAAATTTGTAGAAGCGCGAGATGTTGCTAAAGCAATGGTGCAAAAAATGAATGATGATTCAAGTGGACTAACAATCCTAAGATATAAAGATTTTGTTAATATCTAAAAAATTTCTCTATTTGTCTTAAGCATTTTACGAATTGCATGCGCTGAATTTAATAACCAAAAAGCAGATGCAAAGAAAAAGTAATATAAGCCTGCATATAGCTGAACTATCATCGCAAGGATGCTACCCATTGCAACTGCAATAAGACCTAGCAATCTCTTGTTATACTTTTTTGAGACAATAAGGGGTGCAGCTATCAATGTGCCAAAAATAACGCTAATAATTTGAATGATTTCAAGGATAGTCATACTGATAGACAAAAAGAATTGTGCCTATGAGTATAAATATCGAAGCATTATGAATATTTTTTTTTAAAAGTAAATATTTTTTTTGAACTTTTTTGTAAATAATTTACTCTATTAATATGAATAAAATTTTTTGGAGAAATATGAAAAAAATAACTACCTTAATAATAGCTTTTTCTATGGTGGGTTCCTTGTATGCGGATGATCACAAAAAAGAGAAAAAAGAGCATCCTAACATGCTTATGAGTGCTAAAGAGTGTATGGAAACTAAGTCTGGTATTGGATGGTTTCTTGGTGCTGCAGATAGTGTTTTTGATGACATAAAAAAACATGGAGATTTAAAAGATAAATCTTGGAATGATGAAAAATGGAGTGAAGCAATCGCTTTATCTACCTTAGCCTCAAATTATTCAACAGTTTATGATGTATGGTGTAAGGATATGATTTCACATAGAATGAAAATGAGAATGAAAGATTCTTATAAAAACCATTTAAAAGAACATGCCAAGAAGAATGATTGAGTTTTAAAATTTTCCTCTTTGAAATCTCATTCTTATTGAGAAAACTCTTACTAATGCAACCAGCGTAAGTATAGTTTGCGTAAATAATGAAATTGTTAATGGGTTTGACCATTGCCAATTATCAATTGTCAGCCATAATAAAAATGTTTGAAGGGGAAAATTAATTACTGCTCCCATCATTACAACAATAACTGCTTCTCTAAATGCTACTTTTTCTGTTTTATTCATTTTTTCCTTATTTTTTAATTCTTATTCCAGTGCCATATGCCAAAATTTCTGATGCGCCTTGAGTTATGGTAGAAGTTTGAAACCTAAAGCAAATTATAGCATTAGCTCCTTTTTCAATAGCGTCATCTAACATTCTTTGGTATGCCTGATCTCTTGAAGATTGAAGTAATTTAGAATAACCAACTAGCTCTCCGCCGACTAAATTTTTTAAATTTGCAAAAATATCAGAGCCCACATTTCTTGATCTTACAGTACTTCCTTGAACTATCCCTATATACTCAGTTATTTCGGCTCCCTCTATGTTGTTTGTTGAAACAACCATAAAATCTTCTTTTTTATGACTTTCTCTAAAATTTTCTATCATGACTTTTTTCCTTAAATAGTTTAATTTATAAATATAATGCAGAAATTAGTTGAAGCAAAATTTTCTATTGGAAATATAGTTAAGCATAGGTTTTTAAACTTTAGAGGTGTTATTTTTGATTTAGATCCAGAATTTAATAATACGGAAGAATGGTATCAAGCTATACCTGAACAGATTAGACCAAAAAAAGAACAGCCTTTCTATCATTTATTTGCTGAAAATAAAGAAATTTTTTACATAGCATATGTATCAGAACAAAACTTATTGTTAGACAAGTCAAAAAAACAGTGCAATCATCCTGGTATCAAGGAGATATTTGAATCATTTGATGGTGTTAACTATCAGCCTCATAGTAAAGCAAAAAACTAAATTAAGCTTGGCTATGAGCTATCTGTGCGGCAGTTACAAAAACGTCCATTGCAATTTCTAACTCTTTTTCATTAATAAATGTTGGTGCAATTCTTAAGGTATTATTTTTAGGGTCATTTCCATAAGGATGTGTCGCTCCTGCTGGAGTTAGAAGTACTCCAGCCTCTTTGCATAACTCAACAATTTTTGAGGCAATAGGTTTATGTGATGTAAAAGTAATAAAATAGCCGCCAGTTGGTCGAGAATATTCACCAATATCTTTATCAAGTTTTTCTAATGCTTGGTATGCTATCTCAAATTTAGGCCTTACTAAATCAGCATGTTTTTTCATATGATCTTTTACAGCATTAGAATCTTTAAAGAACTTTGTATGTCTTTTTTGATTAACCTTGTCAGGACAAATTACCATAGAACCTCTTATTCTTTTAATTAGAGATAAATTTTCATCCGCTGCCGCCATAAAAGATAAACCTCCGCCTCCAAAAGTAACTTTAGAGAAAGAAGTTACAACTACTGTTTGATTGGTAGTTTTTTTTTGCTCTGCTAACTTCCAGACTGGTATTTGATTCTTGGTAGGAAGAAAGTCATGAACCAAGTAGGCATGATCAAAAAGAAAAAGGAAATCTTCAGAATATTTTTTACCAATTTCAAAAAGCTCATTTATATTATCGTCACTGTAAACTTCTCCAGATGGGTTTGAATGACGAGGTACACAAATTATTCCAACGACATTTGAGTTATTTTGAAGAGCATCTGACAGCGCATCTAGATCGACACCATCTTCTATCAAAGGTATTGCTATCATTTCGATTCCAAAATCTTCTAGCATTCTGAAATGTCTGTCGAATCCAGGTACAGGACATATAAATTTTGGAGTTTCGATATCTCTCCAAGGTACAGGTTTAGCAAACAAGTATTTTGAAAGAATCATCTGATAAGTAAGCATTAAGCTAGATTGCTCGCCTGTGATAACATGATCAGCAGTGGTTGAAAGAAGGTCCGCGCCAAGAACTCTAGCATCTTCAATGCCGAAAGGCTCTCCATAATTCCTTAAATCAACTTTGCCGTCAAATGGCTCGACATTCATACTTAATAAGTCATTTGCCAAATCTAATTGATGTGAATCTGGTTTTCCTCTAGTTATATCAATTGAAAGACCTTGGGCCTTGATCTGCTCAAAATAAGTTAAAATGTTCTCTGACATACCGCTTATTTTATAGAATTAAATGATTAGTGGTATATATTATAAGAAAATTTAAAACTTTCTTGGATAAAAATGAATTTCTGGATTCTAACAATCATATCAATAATAATAATTTCATTATTAATCATCATTATTTTCTTACAGATTCAAAATAGGTCCGATAAAGACAAAGATCAAGAATCAATAAAGGAATTAGACAGAGCATTATTAAAACAAGAAGATACCTTATTAGATCTAACAAAAGATATTCAATCATTTCATGATCCATTAAATAAGTTACGAAGATACTTGTCTGGTGGAACCCTTGCAGGAAAATTTGGTGAATGGTCGCTTGAATCCATAATGCAAGATATTTTCAATCCAAATCAATATATAAAAAATGCAGAAGTAATCAAAGGCTCTGGCAAGAGAGTAGAGTTTGTTTTAAAAATGCCAGAAGGACTTTTGTTGCCAATTGATGCCAAATTTCCTTCAGGACTTTACGACACTTATCTAGATTCAATTAATCAAACAGATGAAAGATTAATTAAAAAATCTGTAGACGATATAAAAAGACATGTAATAAAAGATGCATCAGATATCCAAGATAAATATCTTCAATCGGGTATAACTGTCGACCTCGGAGTTATGTATATACCCAGTGAGTCTTTAATGCAATTAATCGATTCTATTGAAAATCTTCGCGAATCTATTTTTAGAGATTCAAGAGTTTTAATTATGGGGCCAAACTCCTTGGCAGCATATTTGATTAGTGTTCATATGGGCTTTAGAACTCTTGCTCTTAATAATAGAGCCGGAGAGATTATGGAAGAATTTGGTAAGTTAAAAAAAGAATTTGAAAAATTTGGAAGCTCAACCGAAGAGTTGCTAAAAAAAGCAGACGCAATGCTAAAGGCAGTAAATGAACATGCTACTCGCGAAAGACAAATGAATAAAGCTATTAATAATATGGATCAATTAGATAATTAAAAGTAGAATCTTCTCCACATATTTAACCCAAAAAATAAAGCACAAATCCACAGAATAACTTCAGGAATATTTGGATTGCTGTTATAGCCAAAAAACCCTTTTAAGAAAACACCTATAGAGCCTTTATCATGAAGTGGATGATAAATCTTTTGTCCTTGCTCATTTATCTGTGGTTGTAAAATATCCCAAGGTCTATAAATTTCTGTTTTCTCAATTTGGTCTGATTTTACTAAATACTCTTCGACTTCATGAGTGCCATAGGCGACCATCCCTGCTGATAAAAAGACTAATAGTAAAGTTGTATATTTAAATACATATCTTAAATTTATTTTTCTACCTTGAAGTACTATTAAATATCCTATGAGGATTGCAAGAGCTACTCCTGTTATAAATCCTAAATATGAGAATGATCCAGTAATAGAAAAGCTTGAGATTAAGAAAACAGCAGTTTCAAAGCCCTCTCTTAGAATTGCAAAGAAGACTACAAAAAATACTCCCCATGAAGATAATTTAATAGCATTTAAAGTTTTACCTTCAAGCTCTTTTCTATCACTAACATGTTTTGATAACCAAAATATTACATACCAAATCAAAATAGCTGTTAAATAGAGGAAAATGCCCTCAAATAAAGCTGCAGTAGAATCATTGCCAAGAGATTCCTTTGCGGCTAAAACAAAATATCCAACTATAATGCTTGCAACAATTGCAGCCAGGACGCCCATCCATAATTTATAAAAGTGGCTCAATTGATTCGATTTCTCTAAAATCAAATAAATGATACCAACAACAAGAGATGCTTCTAAAACTTCTCTAAATACAATTATAAATTCGCTCATGTTTATCTCCTTGTAGGTTTTCTAAATGAGAATCATTCTTATTTGGATTGTAACTAAATTTTTATCAAATAAAAAGTGAGTTTTTAATATTATTATGTCGCTTTTATTTATATTTGTTGAGACAATGCATTATGAAAAAAATAGCTGTAATTGGCGCTGGAATTGCTGGCACAACTACGGCTTATGCTCTTGTAAAAAAAGGTCATAACGTAACTATTATTGACTCCAGAAGATATCCTGCAATGGCAACAAGCTATGCCAATGGAGGACAGTTAAGTGCAAGTAACGCAGAAACATGGAATACAACTAAAAATGTTGTGAGCGGAATTAAATGGATGTTTACTCCCGACGCTCCACTATTATTTAATCCATCACCTGAAATCCAAAAATATAGGTGGATGCTCGGATTTCTATGGACAACTCTTAAGGGTGATCATAAAAAAAATACTCTTGATACAATTGATTTTGCGAAAAAAGCTAGGGAAATTTATTTCAAAATAGCTGATGAAGAAGGTATAGAATTTGAATTACTTAAAAAAGGTATTCTAAGATTTTATGATAATGCAAAAGAATTCAAACTAGATAAAGAAAAGGTTTCATGGCTTCATCAAGAAGGCATGGAGTGGGATATATTAACTACCGATGAAGTTAAAGAAATAGAACCAGCTTTCGAAAATAATAAAAATTATGAAAAAATTCTTGGTGGAATATATACCAAATCTGATGCAAGTGGTGATATTCATAAATTTTGTACGAATCTAGAGAGAATTCTTGTAGAAAAATATTCAGCAATCCTTCAACTTAAAACAACAGTTGAATATATAACCAGGCAAAAAGATAAGCTTGTTCTTACCATGAGACATGAAAATGAAATAATTAATGACTCATTTGATAATGTTGTCATTTGTGCAGGAGTCAACACACAAAGCTTTGCAAGTCGACTCGGTGATAAGATGAATATATATCCTGTTAAAGGATATAGCGTAACAATTGATCTTAAAGATGAAATATCCAAAAAATGTGCTCCAACTGTATCTTTAATTGATCAACCCGTAAAAATAGTTGCTAGCAGACTTGGCGATAGATTTAGGGTTGCAGGCACAGCAGAGCTTGCTGGAATAAATACTGATATAAGACAAGATAGAATTAAACCTTTATTGAAATGGGTAGAGAAATATTTTCCAAATGTTAGCACTGAGACATATACTCCTTGGGCTGGGTTGAGACCTATGACTCCTAATATGATGCCTATAACTAGAGAAAGTAAAATGAAGGGGGTTTTCTATCATGCAGGACATGGTCATCTAGGCTGGACTCTTAGCGCACATACAGCACAAATTGTTGCAGATAATATAGATTCTAATTAAGGTAAGTCCACAATCTCCCAAGATCTTTTCTCACATTCCTCTCGCAATTTATTATCAGGGTTTACAGCTACCGCTTTATTAACTGCTGAAAGTAATGGAAAGTCATTTATTGAATCTGAATAAAATGTAGTATTTTTAAAATCGCTAAAATCATTCCTACGCATCCATTCTTTTACCTTTTGAAGTTTGCCCTCACCCAATGCTGGAGTGTTTTGAAAATTACCAGAATATACTCCATTAACTATTTCAACCTCTGTTGCAACAATATTTTCGAAACCAAGTCTCTTGGCAATTGGATTAACTATTACAGAGTTTGTAGCTGAGGCAAGTAACATTACATCTTTGTTGTGATAATGATTATGTAATAATCTTAAGGCGTATATATTAATCATTGGCTCTATGACTGAGGAAAGGAATTTATTCAGGAGGTTTTCGATTTCTTCTGGCCTTTTTCCTTTAATTGTTGATAAAGCAAACTCAGCCCACTCATCATAATCTAGCTTCCCTTCATAATACTTGTCATAGAAATATTGATTTTTTTTCTTATATTCATCTTTATCAACATAACCAATATCAATCAAAAAATTGATCCATGAATAATCAGAATCTCCATTTAGAATGGTATTATCTAAATCAAATATTGCTAAATTTTTTTTCATAAAAATAATAAATTACACAATGATAACTGAACCTGGATATAGATTAAACGTTGGTATTATTGTTATCAATGATAACGGCAAATTATTGCTATGCAAAAGAAAAAAAATAGATAGTTGGCAATTTCCACAAGGAGGTATAGATTTTGGTGAGAGTCCTTTAAAAGCTGCAAAAAGAGAATTATATGAAGAAGTTGGAATAAAAAAGAAAGATGTAAGATTAATATCTTCAACGGACAAGTGGTTTAAATACGATGTTCCGCATGAAAAAAGAAAGAATCATTTTCTAAAAAAAAGATTTAGAGGCCAAAAACAAAAATGGTTCATGTTTAAGCTTATGCATGATGTAAAAATTCATTTTGAAAATGATCCAGATAATGAGTTTATTGATTTTCAATGGGTTCCTTATTGGTATCCATTGTATGCTATCGTTGAATTTAAAAGAGAAGTATATCGGTTAGTCCTTAATGAACTTAAAGATAATTTTTGTACAGAAATGAATAATGATTGAAGCGCTTATATTGTTTGCAATTTTAGGTATTTTTGCTGGGCTTATTGCTGGTATGTTCGGTGTTGGTGGAGGAATTATTACAGTACCTTTTTTTGTAGCCTTTTTTATAAAATTTGGTTTTGAAGAAGAAATTATTATTCACATGGCAGTAGGCACATCTTTAGGCTGCATTGTTTTTACAGGGATATCATCAGCATATGCTCATAGTAAAAAAAATGCTATAAGTTATAATTTTCTAAAACCGTTAGCTTCAGGAATAGTAATTGGGGCATTCTTGGGTGCTTTATTTGCAGTACAACTTAACGGAAATTTACTGAAAACAATTATAGGAATTTTTGCATTACTTATTGCTATTCAGATGAGCGTTAGTAAAGATATAAAACTAAAACCAAGGAATCAAACAAACAAAGAACCATACTTTGTTGGAAGTGGAATTGGATTCTTATCATCTATTTTAGGTATCGGTGGAGGTATATTTTCAGTGCCCTATTTAAAAGCTTCTGGGCTACCAATGACTTCAAGTGTGGGAACTTCTGCAGCATGTGGAATTCCAATAGCTGTTTTTGGTACTCTTGGTTATCTTATTTCCGGTGTAGACAATATACTTTTACCCCCTTTTGCTTTGGGCTACATATATTTGCCAGCTGTTATTGGTATAAGTTTAACAAGTATACTTGCCGCCAAATATGGCGCTAATATTGCGCATCATGTATCTGAAAAAATGTTAAAGA
>MDSV01067625.1_pt1 | contig 15295 bp, 20 predicted proteins | sample 810851 | NCBI WGS metagenome assembly MDSV01 (sample SAMN05326640, study PRJNA326480) | marine metagenome | isolation source: seawater | place: Atlantic Ocean: North East | collected 2012
AAAGGTTCAGGTAAAACTCATGCCCATAAAATGCAGGCTGCCATTGCAATGTCGCAAAGAGCTAAAGTTGCAAGTCAAAGAGCTAAAGACCCCGAGAAAAAGAAGGACTTAGGCGCAGCTCATAGAGAATATCAATCATACATAAACAAAAATAAAAAAAGTAAGGACTAGTATGGAATTAATTATAGCTTTAGCAATGAAATTTTGGCAATGGACAATTCTAATTGCCTTGATTATAATAGGTTTTATTGTCAACCTATTTGATAAGAAAATAGACAATAGAGTTAATTTTAAATATACAGATTATCCATTAATGAAACCTATAAGAATTGCCACAAAAGGTAAAGGTTTCTGGAAAGGTATATTAATGTGGTTACTTGGTGTTAGACATTGGGAAATCGCAAAAGATTTTGAATTTGAATTAAACAGTAACAAATATGTCATACCGGCAGGTTTTAAATTTGATGGTGCAAGTATACCAAAATTTTTACACATGTTCTTATCACCAGTTGGTGTACTTTTAATGGGTGGACTTGTACATGATTATGCTTACAAGTATGAAACATTATTAAAAGGTAATAAGATAGATACTATGGGTATTCTTACACAAAAGAGAGCAGATCAAATTTTTAGAGACATTAACATAGAGATTAATGGTTTTTATCTTATGAACAATCTAGCATACTGGTCTTTAAGACTAGGTGGTTTTATGGCGTGGAACAAACACCGTAAAGTCAACGCTAAAATTAAATAAGACAAATAAAAAAATAATGTTTAGTAGTTTGAAAATAGGATTAATATTGGTAATGCTAGCAGGTGCTGGTGGAGGTTATCTATATATTAATAAATTACAAAAAGATAATGCTACTTTAAAATCTAATCAAATAAAGTTAGAAAGTGCCGTAGAAGATCAAAAACAAGTTATTGAACAACAAGCTCAAGACTTTAAACAAATAAGAAATACTTTAGATAAGTTAGAAGAAGTAAATAAAAAGTTACAAAAAGATAAAGATGATTTAGAAAAAAGATTAGGTAAGCATGATATAGGTAATCTTGCAGAAAACAAACCTAAACTTGTTGAAAAAATTATTAATGGGGCGAGTAAAAGTGCTGCTAGATGTGTAGAGATTGCAAGTGGTTCGCCGTTAACTGAGGAGGAATTGAATGGTACGCCTAATCGTGAGTGTCCTAGTTTTTGGCCTACTCCTTAATGGATGTGCTGGACTAGCAGTAAAAGAAATAAGTAGTTACAAGATAGAGAAGAAAAAAGAACCTCTTGATCTACCAATGCCTGTGCCTCTAGAGTTAATAGATGTAGAATGGATTGTTGTAACAAAAGACAATATTGATGAAGTTATGGAAAAAGTGAAAGCAGAAGGTGGTGATTATGCCTTGTTCGCTGTAACAGACGAAGGTTATAAAAAACTATCAACAAACTTTGCTGACATTCGTAATAAATTATACGAACAAAATCAAATCATATTAAGTTATAAGGAGTATTACGAAAGTGGAGAACGGGAATCAACTGAAGGATCTGATTAAAGATATTGCTGTATTAAAAGCAGATCGCAATACCTCTAATCAAGTTCACCAAAGACTTGATGACGCAATCACAAGACTAACAGATATATCTGCTGGTATAAAGTCTATGCTTGCTGTTCACGAAGAAAAGTTAAGAAGGGTTGATACTTCACAAGAAGATTTATTTTCTATGCTAGAACAAAGGCGTAGAGAGTGGGAAGAAGATTTAGAAAAACTACATTCTAGAATTAGTACACAGTCAAGAGAATTACGAGAGGCAATTGATCAAGTCACGAACCGTCTAGATAGTAGGGTGGGTGTCCTAGAAAGATGGCGCTGGTTAATTATAGGTGGCGCTATTCTTTTAGGATTTATACTACAAGCAAGCATGGATATGAATATCTGGTAAACGCATAGTGATCATTCAAGATACTTGCGTTTTTTAGATACCTTCTTTCTCAACATAGCTATACTAAATTAACAAATTTTATGTTAAATAGTTGTGATGAAAGGAAACAAAATACTATGCAATCAATATTACATTTTTTCACCTCATTGGGTAAAGTTTTTGGTGGGCATGACATTAGTTATGTGGATCCAAATCTTATTCGCTATTACAGAACTGAATATGGTTCAAGGTGGGAAGAAGAACTTAATCACTTCTTATACAATAAAAATCAAAAAAAAGGAAATTAAAAATGATGAGAACAATTTTATCTTGGCTTAACAATTTCAGCATTTATGAATCGAAAGAAGTAGCGATAGAAAACTATCTATCAAAATCAACAGATCATGCTGATTTAGAATACAGAATGAGACAATTAGATAGTGGTAATTTTAACGGCAAAAACCACTCATTTTTATATAGACATCTTTATTAGGTTGCGACATTCTGTCGCACCTATTTCTTATTGAAAAATAAGACTTTTTTCTTCTTGACTTTTTAGTTAAAATAATATATAATGAGCCCAATGATTGACGTACAATATCTTTACAACATTTCCCCTAGATTAGATCGCTTCAAAAAGAAGTCTAGAAATCTTTTTAATTTTCGCTGCCCATATTGTGGCGATAGTCAAAAGAATAAATCTAAGGCTAGAGGTTTTGTATATGTTGTTAAGAATGCATATTTCTATAAGTGTCATAACTGTTCAAAAGGCACCACTCTAAGTAAACTAATAGAATACATTGATCCTCAGTTACACAAAGAATATATCATAGAAAAATATAAATCTGGTAATAATAATATAACAGAGGAACCAGAGTTTAAATTTGAACCAGTTAAGTTTGATGATAAAGCATTACAAGAACTAACACGATTTGATAAGATACCTGATCACCCTGCCTATAAGATGTTTATTGAAAATAGACATCTAACAGATTATCAAGATAAACTTTATGTGGCATGGCATTTCTACGAATGGGTTAATAAATTAATACCTAATAAATTTCCAGTTATAAAAGAAGATCATCCAAGAGTTGTAATACCTTTCTTAGATGTAGATAATAAAATGTTTGCATTTCAAGGTCGTGCATTTGGTAATGAACAACCAAAGTATATTACAATTAAATTAGATGAGAAGAAAAGAAGAATATATGGTCTAGATAAATTAGATGTTAATAAAACAACATACATAACAGAAGGTCCTATTGATAGTTTGTTTTTACCTAATGCTATTGCAGTTGCAGGTTCTGATCTAGAGATAGAAACTTTAAAAAGAAAAGCAGTATATGTTTTTGATAATGAACCTAGAAGTGTAGAGATTGTGAATAAAATGAAAAAATTAATAGAAAAAAATTATAAAATTTGCATATGGCCAAAGTCGTTGAAATACAAAGATATTAATGATATGGTCATTGGTGGCATGACACCAGCAGAGGTTCAAGGTATTATAGATAGTAATACTTTTTCAAAGTTATCAGCGTATCAACAATTAAATAATTATAAGGAGGTTTAATGTCACCAGACAGTATCAATGTTATTAAACGAAACGGTAGGGGGACAGAACCTCTTAATTTAGAGAAAATACACGAAATGGTTAGATATGCATGTGATGACATATCTGGCGTATCAGAATCACAAGTAGAAATGTCAAGTGGTATACAATTCTACGATAAAATTTCAACAGACGAAATACAACAAATATTAATTAAATCTGCTAGTGATTTAATCTCACTAGAAAATCCTAATTATCAATATGTTGCTGCTCGTTTACTTCTTTTTAGTTTAAGAAAATCTTTACATCATAGACTATGGGAACACCCACCACTATTAGAACATGTTAAAAAATGTATAGACAATGGTGTATATGATAAAGATATATTAGTTTGGTATACAGACGAAGAAATAAATGATATGAATAATATTATTAAGCATGAAAGAGATTATATTTTTTCATATGCTGGTCTTCGTCAAGTGATTGATAAATATTTGGTTCAAGATAGATCATCTGGTCAAATATTTGAAACACCGCAATTCATGTATATGATGATTGCGGCTACTTTATTTAGAAATTATGAAAAGGATAAAAGATTAAATTATGTTAAAAAATATTATAACGCTATTTCACAACATCTCATTAATATTCCTACGCCTGTTATGGCTGGTGTCCGTACTCCTTTGCGTCAGTTTGCTTCTTGTGTGCTTGTTGATAGCGATGATACTCTTCCTAGTATCTTCAGTAGCGATATGGCTATTGGGCGTTATGTCGCCCAAAGAGCTGGGATTGGTATCAATGCTGGAAGAATCCGTGGAATCAATAGTCGTATTCGTGGTGGAGAAGTACAGCATACTGGTGTCGTACCTTTCCTTAAAAAATTTGAAGCAACGGTTAAGTGTTGTACTCAAAACGGTGTACGAGGCGGGTCAGCGACTACACACTTTCCTATTTGGCACCAAGAGATAGAAGATATTATTGTTCTTAAAAACAATAAAGGTACAGAGGATAATCGTGTTAGAAAATTAGATTATTCAATACAGTTATCAGAATTATTTTATAAAAGATTTATTGAAGGTGGTGATATTACTTTATTTTCACCCCATGATGTTCCTGGTTTATATGACGCATTTGGTACACCAGAGTTTGATGAGTTATATGAGAAATATGAGAGAGCAACAAGTGTAAAGAAAAAGAAAATACCAGCACAACAATTATTCTTATCAATATTAAAAGAACGAGCAGAAACAGGTCGTATCTATATTATGAATATTGATCATTGTAATACTCATAGTTCTTTCAAAGACGTAGTTAGAATGTCTAATCTTTGTCAAGAAATAACATTACCTACTGATCCTTTACAACATATAGATGGTGCAGGTGAGATCGCTCTATGTATTTTAAGTGCAATTAATTTAGGTCAAATAAAAAACAAAGATGAATTAGAACCTTTGTGTGATTTATCTGTAAGAGGATTAGAAGAATTAATTGACTTACAAAATTATCCTGTAAAAGCTGCTGAGATATCTACAAAGGCAAGAAGAAGTTTAGGTATAGGTTATATTGGTCTAGCACACTTTTTGGCAAAGAACAAAGTTAAGTATGATAGTCCAGACGCATGGAAACTTGTAGATGAATATACAGAGGCATTTCAATACTATCTACTCAAAGCAAGTAATGAAATAGCAAAAGAAAAAGGCGGATGTGCATTTTTTAACCGTACTAAATATTCTGACGGAATACTACCTATTGACACTTATAAGAAGGATGTTGATAGCATAGTAAAAAGAAAGTTAAGTTATGATTGGTCTAGTCTTAGAAAGAATATCAAGGAATACGGGTTACGACACTCCACGCTTTCAGCCCAAATGCCAAGCGAAAGCTCATCTGTGGTGTGTAATGAAACAAATGGTATTGAACCGCCACGTGACTTCTTGTCCATTAAAAAATCAAAAAAAGGACCACTCAAACAAATAGTTCCTGGGTATCCTTATATCAAAAATCATTATACTTTACTTTGGGATATGCAAGGTAATGAAGGTTATATAAATATCGTTGCAGTAATGCAAAAATATTTTGATCAAGCGATCTCTGGTAATTGGTCTTATAATCCTGAACAGTATGACGGTAATGAAGTACCATTATCAACAATGGCAAAAGATTTATTAACAACCTACAAATTAGGTTGGAAAACATCTTACTATCAAAATACATATGATAGTAAAAATGATGATGATGAACCACAACATAGTATAGGTGACAGAGATCAAGAATTAAAAACAAGAGCAGAATTTGATAGCCAAGAAGATTATGATGAGTATTGTGAGAGCTGTGCAATATAGGGAGAAAATATGCCATACTTAAATCATAACTTACCACCATTTAGTGCATACATAAGAAACGAGTATTTGTATAATCACACTAAAGGTCACGGTGACTTTACCTTTGCAGATGTACATACTGTTAACTGTATGGAACGCAGAGCAATATTATTTGAGTGTTTACTACCAAATGGTGTAAACTGGACAAGAAGACCAATCAATGCGTTTGTTTGGAAAAAAGACGCACCCAAACATCCTATGAATATTCATATGTATTGGGATTGTTTTAGTTCATATGTAAACGTTAATAGAAGAAACAGACTTGCAAATTGTAGAGCAGAGTTAGTTGATTGGCATGGTACAAAAAGAAAAGGTACTTATATGTTTACTATTGATTTTGGTTGGGAAGATAAAGCTGCAATGTTAGATACAAACTTTAGTGAAGATCCAGAACATAAGTGTGCCCATATGTTTAGAATGGATGACGGAAACTTTTTCGCATATCCAAATAATAGAACGATATGGTATGATGACGCATTTATGGAAGAGAGACTAACAGGTAATCCAGGTTATCTTATTGATCAAAACTTTTATACTGTTGAAAATACTAGAGAAGATAGTCTAACAGACGATAGTTATTTTACTCAATGGGAAAGAGAAGAACCTGATCAATTTAATGTAAATGAAGATCAAACACCAATAGGTGCAGTAGGTAAAAAGAATAAGGAAGAGTGAAAATATTTTATGATCATGTGTATGGCAACACAACGAAATATGATATAGTATATGGACTTGCGTTAGCCGAAGTTGACGAAGGCGAAGAAGATCAGGCGTTAGATTTAGGTTGGACACCTATGGACGCTTTTTTTTATCAAACAGATAAACAGCTTTGGATACAAGCACGAACAACAAGAATTGATTTAAATAGTTATACTTTAAAAAAGAAACATAGACAGTATAACAAGAAATGGATTTCTGGTAGATATTGTCCAGACGACAATCCTTTTCAAAAAGAATGTGATATTATATTCAAAAAGTATTGTGAATACAAAGGATATGATGATCATAGTAGTGAGTTAGTTGATAAAGAGTATGGCAATAAAGATTATTTTGTTTATTTTCATAATGATAAGATTGTTGCATATACACAATTAACTAGATATAAAAATTCAATAGTCGCAGGTGAATTTGCTTGGGACTATGAAACACCTGAATTAAGTTTAGGTACAGTTGCTCAAAATTTTGAGTGTTCATTATATCAGCATTTGGGGTATAGATATTATTATTCTTCATATGCTTATGAAAATGCTTGTGAGTATAAATCACATTATAATGGTTTTCAATGGTGGACAGGAAGAATATGGAGTGACAATAAAGAATTGTTTAGAAATTTACTAGACAAAGATAGTAAGGTAGAAAGTCTGAAAGATATATACCATAGACATAAGGATTATTACAAGGAGTTAAATAAAAATGGCAAAGAGTGTTTACAATAAAGACGCAAGCGTAGATTTTACAAAGCAACCAATGTTTTTTGGTGAAGACAATGCAGTACAAAGGTTTGATACATTTAAGTATCCTATCTTTGATAAATTAACAGATCATCAATTAGGTTTATTTTGGAGACCACAAGAAGTCTCATTACAAAAAGATAGAAACGACTGGCAAGAATTAAGACCAGAACAAAAACATATCTTTACAAGTAATCTTAGATACCAAACATTATTAGATAGCGTACAAGGCCGCGGTCCATGTTTAGCATTTTTGCCATTTTGCTCATTACCAGAACTTGAAGGTTGTATCTTAATATGGGACTTTATGGAATCTATACACTCCAGATCATATACATATATAATTAAAAATGTATATTCTAATCCGTCTGATGTTTTTGATAAAATATTAACAGATGAATATATTACAGAAAGAGCTGAGGCTGTTACTAAGACTTATGACGATCTAATTAATTCAGGTCAAAGGTGGGTACTTGATAATAAAGGTAGCACAAAAGAATTAAAAAGAAAATTATGGCGAGCATTAGTAAATGTAAATATATTAGAGGGTGTACGTTTTTATGTATCATTTGCTTGTAGTTTTGCATTTGGTGAATTAAAACTTATGGAAGGTAGTGCAAAGATTATATCTCTGATTGCTCGTGATGAAAGTCAGCATTTAGCAGTATCACAACATATTATTAAAAATTATAAAAATAAAGAAAATGATAAAGAAATGTTAGAAGTAATCAAAGAAGAAGAAGGTAATGTTATTCAAATGTATAAAGACGCCGTTGATCAAGAAAAACGTTGGGCAAACTATTTGTTTAAAGATGGTTCCATGATAGGTTTGAACGATAAACTATTACACAACTATGTTGAATTTATTGCAAACAAAAGAATGAAAGCAATAGGATTAGAACCTTTATACGATCAACCTGCTAATCAAAATCCATTACCATGGACAGAGCATTGGTTAAATAGTCGTGGATTACAAAACGCACCACAAGAAACAGAAATAGAAAGTTATGTTGTGGGAGGTATAAAACAAGATGTTGAGAAAAATACTTTTGAAGGTTTCAAGTTATGATAATCTGTGAGAATTGTGAGGCTGAATTTAAAATTAAGGTAATCAATGAATTACCTGTGAAGTTCTGTCCGTGTTGCGGAGAGGCATTACATAATGATGGAGAATGGGATGAAGACGAGCTCAGCGAAAGCGAAGGGTAGAAGATTACAACAATGGTTTCGAGACCTACTAATTGAGAAGTTAGGGGTTCATCCAGAAGACATAGAATCCAGATCAATGGGTGCTGGTGGCGAAGACCTTATTATGGCCAGAGCCGCAAGACATCATTTTCCATACAGTATTGAATGTAAGAATGTTGAAAAGTTAAATGTATGGGAAGCATACAAACAAGCAAAAGAAAATTGTAAAGACCACGAACCCATCGTGGTTATGAAAAAAAATAATCACAAACCACTAATAGTCATTGACGCTGAACACTTCGTAAAAATATATGAAGACTGGACGCATGATGTGACAAATAAAGAATGATATTAACAGGCGTAGATAGCAACCACGAAGATTTACTTGATTGGTGGATAAAAAATGCTAAGAAATATTTAAAGAATGAAACGATAGGTGTTTGGGATTTTGGTATGACACCTATGACAAGAAGTATTATCGAACATACTCATCCTGATATTTGGTTATCAATACCATTAGAAAAACATAAAACATCAGGTTGGTTTTACAAATTACATGCAGTTATAGAAGCACCTGAAAAAAGAGTTGCATGGTTAGATGTAGATTGTGAAATATTAACTGATATATCAGACGTATTTGATTTAGTAAAACCCAATACAATAGGTCTTACTAGAGATTGGGTTAGAGGTGAATGGTGGGCAACAGGTGTGATTGTTGTAAATGATAGACCTGATTTATTATATGAATGGAATAACAGATTAAATAAAGGTGACGATATAAGAGGTGATCAAGAAGCATTAGAAGATATGATTGCTCAAAATACTCATCCACAGATAACAGAATTACCACAAGAGTATCAATGGTTAAGAATATCTTTAAATCAAGGTAAAGATAGTGCAGATAAAAAAGTAATACATTGGACAGGACCAAAAGGTAGAGATCATATAAGGAGTAGTTTAATGCAATGAAAATATCAATACTAACACCAACAAGAAATAGACCTAATAATTGTGAAAGATTTATAAAATCAATTTACAATACAGCATGGGAAAGAGGTGGCATAGAATTATTATTTTATGTTGATAAAGATGATCCTGCATTACAAGTATATAAAGATTTAGAAAAACATTGTAAAACAGAATACATTGGTTTATATGATGTTCGTTTTATCGTAGGTGAACCTCAAAGTGTTTCTTTATCATGGAATGATTTAGCAAAAGAGTGTAAAGGTGATGTTTTAATTATGGGTAATGATGATTTAGTTTATCGTACACCTGGTTGGGAACAGACACTTGAAAAAGAATTAGTACAATATGAAGAAGACAAAATTTATGTCGCATGGTTTGAAGATAAAATTAATGGTGAAAATCATTGTGCTTTTCCTATGGTGAGTAAAGAGTGGTATAAGTGTTTAGGTAGATTTACACCTGGTTGTTTTAACTTTGGTTATAATGATACTTGGATATTTGAGGTTGGTAAGATGTTAGATAGATGTCATTTTATACCGTCAGTTGTTGTTGAACATTTACATTTTAGTCAAGGTAAATCAGAGATGGATGATACTTATGCTAGAAATAGAACACAAGAAAAAGGTAATCTGTATGCAAAAGATAAAATCATATTTGATAAGAGTAGAGCAGTAAGACAAGATGATAGAGATAAATTAAGACGATTAATTGATATAGGTAGAGCAACAAAATTAAAACCTAAAATTATAGATGAAGATTTAAAAGAAAATTTTACTTACTATGATGTAAAAATATTAGAAAAAGAATGGGCACCAGCAGTACATAAATTAAAAGAAGATCCGCACCCATGGCAAGTTGAACAATATAAAAAACTTTGTGAATCAATAGATAAAAATGGTATGAAATACCCTATTATTGTTTGTGCTTCAGATTATAGAGTATTACGAGGCAATCAACGAGTTTGGTATTGTATAGATAAAGGCATACAAATGATAGGTGCATATGCTATCAAAGATGACGATTTAGATATGTACATACAAAAAACATATATCAATAAAAAAGATTATCCTCTATGAGATATGCCATATACAGAATACATTATGGATTAGATTTTCTAGGCAAATCTATTGAGAGTGTTATAGATGAAGTTGATAAAGTATTTGTTTTTTGGTCTAAACAACCATGGTATAAAGAATGTGAAAACTTACCACCTCTAAATGAAAATGTATTAGAGTTTTGTAAGAAGTACGATAAAGTTACAGTAATAGAAAAAGAATTTGATTTACCAGATAATCAGTTTAAGTTAATGTATGATGAAGTTGTGAGTAGATATCCTAAACCTGAACAAACTTTAATGATGGAACCAGATATGATTTGGGACAAAGAAGAATTAAAGAAAGTGTGGCAGCTGAAAGATAATGAAATATCATTTAATCAAATAGAGTTTTGGAAAAATGAAGAATGGTATATTAAGAGAGATAGACCAGGTCCTACATTATGGAATGTTGCACCACATAGTACAGGAAAAGGTTGTTGGAGTAATAGACATAATGTACATCCTACTATTAAATGTAAAAACTATGGGTTTTGTTTAAATAAAGATACAATGAATTACAAACATGAGGTAGCAATTCAATCATCTAAATATTACAAAGATAGTCAACCAAGTGTTGAATGGTATGAAAAGAAATGGTTAAATTGGACACCAGAAACCGAAGATTTAGAAATATCAGAAGCACACAGACACTATATAAAAAGGGCATATCCTTATGGCACTTAGAATAAAAGATTACGAACCAGTCAAAGTTTACAATGGCAAAGGTTTTGAAATAGGTCTCTATAAAAAAGAGAACGAGTATATTATATACAGACATGCCGCAAGAGGCAAAATCAAAAACTTTGTTGGTAATTATGAATACATTGACAATAATGATGTATCACATTTAAAACCAATCACCGAAGATATAGGATTACAGATAATAGATCGTGTAGAGAAAGGAATGAAATATTCCAACATCTATATTTTTTATGATGAAACCCCACAAGAAACAACACTAGAACACGAACCTAGTATTGAAGAACATAAGTTTACATCTACTGGCATTAAGTGGTGGCGTCATCAAGAATCAATGATGAACTATATGAAAGGTGACCCTAACACAGTTATTAGTACACACATAAGTCCAGAGGGTGCATGTAATTTAAAATGTCCGTATTGTAGTGTGACATACAGAGATACACATAGTCGTATTGATATGGATACTATAAAAGATTATGTAACAAAATTGAAAACGAGAGGATTGAAGGCAGTAATATTAACCGGTGGCGGCGAACCTACTGCCTACAAGCATTTCAATGAATTAGTAAGATGGTTATACAATGAAGGTTTACAAGTGGCTTTAATTAGTAATGGTAGTAAAGCATATTGGAAAAGAGTTGATGAAGATGTATGTAAAATGTTTACATGGGTTAGAATATCTATTAATGTATTTTTTGATTGGGAAAATAGAATAGGTTTACCTTTAGAAAAATTTGATATGTCTAAAACTACGATAGGTAATTCTATGGTCTATACAGTTGAACATGAACTATCAGATGAAGTCATGGATGATAGAGTTGGTCTACTAAACAAAGTATCAAAAGTTGCTGACGCATGTGGTAGTAAATATATAAGGTTATTACCCAACTGTTTATTAAAACAAGAAAACTTAATAAGACAACATAGAAGTTTAGATAATGTATTAAAAGAAGTAAAAGATAGTAGATTCTTTCATCAATATAAAATACATGGTGCCCCTCAAACATCTACTTGCCATCAAAGTTATTTTAGACCTTATCTATCTGAGGAGATACATAAAGAAACTGGTAAACCAGGAACAGTTTATCCATGTGATAGTGTAGTTTTAAATGATAACTATGAACATTTCCATGAGAGTTATCAATTATGTCATGCCGGCGATATTCTAGATTATCTTGACAAGAAAGTAAAACAAAAATTTGACGCAAAAAAAGATTGTGCAGGTTGTGTATTTACAAACAATGTAAATATGATAGATGATTTTTTAGCAGGCAAAGTAAATAGATTTGAAGAATTTAAGGAACCTTTAGAACATGAAAACTTTATTTAACGAGAACGAATACTTTAACGAAGATTATTACGAGAGAGGTGCAGAGACAGGCAAGTCTTTGTATTCGCATTATAGATGGATACCAGAACTTACAATACCTATGTGTCATCATATTGCAAAGTATATGAATTTAGATGATAATGAAAAAGTTTTAGATTTTGGTTGTGCAAAAGGTTTTACAGTAAAAGGTTTAAGATTATTAGGATATAAAGCATATGGAGTTGATGTTTCAGAATATGCAGTAAGTCAGATAGAAGAACAAACAAGAAAATGGTGTGGTGTCGTAGAACCCCAAGAAGAATTAGTTTGTGCTGAAGGTGGTTATGATTGGATATTGTGTAAAGATATATTAGAACATATACCATATGATAAAATCGAAAAACAATTAAAAGTATTATATAAAGGTGGTAAAAGAGTTATGGCTATGATACCACTAGGCGATGGTGAAAAATATATCATTGATAGTTATGAATTAGATAAATCACATTTTATTAGAGAGAATATAGGTTGGTGGCATACCATGTTTGAGAAGGCAGGTTTCAATGTTGATATGTCTACTTTAGACATGGGTCCGTTTAAAAAGAATTGGCAAAAGGTTGACCAAGAAGGTAACTGTTTAATTATAGCAAGTAGGAGTGAAGATGAAAGAGAAAATTGAACATATAGTTGATTGGATTACAGATTACGCAGAGCAAAACAATAAGACGAGTTTAGTTGTAGGTGTATCTGGAGGTATTGATAGTAGCGTTGTTTCTACTTTATGTGCGAAGACAGGATTAAAAACAATACCTATTGTTATGACTATAAAGAATAAAGATATGTTAGCACTAGAACATGCTTGGTGGCTAGAGGAAAAATTTTCTAATGTAAGTAAAAGAGTTATTAATTTAGAAAAGATATTCCATGAGTTTGAAAATGCGTCAAAATATTTAGGTGCAGATAGTGAACATGCTTTTGCTAATAGTAGAAGTAGATTGAGAATGATGATGTTATATCAAGTTGCAACATCTAATAATGGTTTAGTTGTAGGCACAGGTAATAAAGTAGAAGATTTTGGTGTAGGTTTTTATACTAAGTATGGTGATGGTGGTGTAGATATTTCACCCATTGCAGATTGTATGAAAACTGATGTATGGAAATTAGCAGGGCATTTACATATATTACAAGATATACAAGACGCTTCACCCTCAGATGGTTTGTGGGATGATGGTAGAACAGACGAAGATCAAATAGGTATGTCTTATTTTGATTTAGAAAAATGTATGAAACAAGATGAAATGGGAACCATTGTCACAGTAAAAAAAGATTTACAAAAATTAGAAACATATAAAAAAATAAGACAACAAAATATGCATAAAATGAAACCAATACCAGTGTGTGATATGGAGAAGTTTAGATGAAAATAGGATTTATAGGATTAGGTAAATTAGGTAGAGACGCTGCTGAAGTTTTAGCAGAAAAACATGATGTAGTGGGTTATGATCCAAATGTAGTTGTTGATGGTTTATCTGGAACACTTGAAGAAGCATGTAAAGATAAAGATGTAGTTTTAGTTGCAGTACAAACACCACACGATTCAAAGTATGGTGGCGAGACACCTACTTCACATTTAGAACCTAAAGATTTTGATTATTCATATTTAATACAAGCAGTAAAAGATGTTGATGAACTAGTTGACAAAGAAACATTAATTTCTGTTATATCAACAGTATTGCCTGGTACTGTAAGACGAGAAGTTTTACCTCTAATTAAAAGAGGTAGATTTATTTACAATCCATATTTAATTGCACAAGGCACAGTAAAATGGGATATGAGAAATCCTGAAATGATTATGATAGGAACTTCATCTGGTAAAGATGATGAGCAATCACAGACATTAAGAAAACTTTATGATCCTATATTACAAAAAGATACAAGATATGAAATAGGCACTTGGGAAGAAATAGAGGCATTGAAAGTTTTTTATAATACATTTATTACAACAAAACTTTGTTTAGTAAACATGATACAAGATGTGGCAATGAAAGTTGGTAATATAAACGTTGATGTTGTTACAGACGCATTGAAATATTCTACACAAAGAATTATGGGTCCTAGTTATATGATGGCAGGTTTTGGTGATGGTGGTGCTTGTCACCCTAGAGATAATATTGCATTAAGACATATGGCAAAACAATTAAATCTTGGTTATGATTTATTTGATAGTATTATGAAAGTCAGAGAATCACAAGCAGAAAACATGGCTAGATTTGTTATGCAATATCAAATGCCAGTGGTAATATTAGGTAAAGCATTTAAACCAGGCATAGATCAGACAATAGGTAGTCCGTCTATGTTAGTTGGTTGGTATATTGAAAATCTTGATAGTAGTATGAAAGTATATTATGATAAGGCACCAGACGAGGGTGCATATACTTATCTAATACATGATAAAGGTTTAATCCCCAAACAATTTAATCCTGGTAGTTGTATTATTGATCCATATAGAAGTCTTAAACATTCAGACGCAACCAAACATTGTGTAATAAAATATTACGGTAATACTAGATAAAATAGAACAAAATAAGTTATTAAACTTTTGTTAAACCATTGTAAAGGTAATATAAATGTTTATGAATACCAATTACATAGTAGGAGAATTATATGTTAAAGTTTATTCTAGCGGCATTAGTATTCATTTCGTTTAATGCTAACGCCAGAGACTATATTTCAGTTGTGGG
>MDSV01119688.1_pt1 | contig 15295 bp, 17 predicted proteins | sample 810851 | NCBI WGS metagenome assembly MDSV01 (sample SAMN05326640, study PRJNA326480) | marine metagenome | isolation source: seawater | place: Atlantic Ocean: North East | collected 2012
ACCGACTCTTGGAAGATTTGGTTTGGACCAACCTCTGTCTGCTTGCTTATCAACACCACCAACATGATGGGATTCCGAGTCACCCGAGAGTGGTGGCAGAAGAACTATCAAACCACCGTCTACATTGACAGAGAACTCCTTCCTAACAATGACCTAATCGTCAGAGAAGCAAATAAACTAGCCCGCTCAGGGCAGTATATTCCGCGAACGCCGCTTGTAGGCATTGAGTGTAAACTCCCTCAAGGAGTAAAGGACATTCAGATGCGAGGCGGTCAAGCGGGTGACTACTGATGTGGAACCCATTTAGACTCAAGTCAGTCTGGGTCGTACACAACCCTCAACGTAGAGCCACTTGGTGTTCTAAGTCCGATTGCCCTAAACTGGGCAGAAAGCAAGTCTACGACGTGGTCTTATCCGACAAAGAAGAAAATGTAGACGGTGAGTTAGAGAACATAATTCTACTCGGAGTCACAGACGAGGCAGAACTTGACGAGAGTAAAATCGAAAAGAAAGTTCGACGAGTAGGAGAACCAACAATCAAACTCCACGCACTCGGAGCAGTCGCCTCCTTTACCTCAAAAAAGAAGGCTCTAAGATTCATGGAGGACTTCTTCCGAGAACACCAAGACAAGTCCCCAGAGAGTTTAGAACTCTCTGAAGTCATTATCACAAATTAACATCTTGAACTTGTTACAGGAAGCCTTTATGGTCTGTTCTTTCATGGGAGAAGATACCCGCCTCGGAGGTATCCCCATGATTCAAACTAACAAAGAAACCCCAGTCTCAATTCAATACGAAAATGACGAGCCAATGCTCATGCCAAGCAACGACAGATTCGTCATGTTTCCTATCCAACATGACGACATTTGGGAGGCTTACAAGCAACACATGGCCTGCTTCTGGACCGCAGAAGAAATCGACCTAAGCGACGACCTGCGAGATTGGGAGACACTCAATGACGGAGAGAGACACTTCCTAAAGCACGTCCTCGCATTCTTCGCAGCGAGCGATGGAATCGTCAATGAAAACCTCGCAGTCAATTTTTCTAACGAAGTTCAGTGGCCAGAAGCAAGAGCATTCTACGGGTTTCAAATCATGATTGAGAATGTCCACGCAGAGACCTATTCACTTCTAATCGACACTTACATCAAAGATGCACAAGAGAAAGATAGACTCTTCCACGCCATGGAGACTGTTCCATCAGTGATGAAGAAAGCAGAATGGGCATTGAAGTGGGCCGACCAAGACAAGGCATCATTTGGAGAAAGACTAATCGCCTTTGCTGCCGTAGAAGGCATACACTTCTCTGGTTCCTTCTGTGCGCTTTATTGGTTAAAGAAAAGAGGACTGATGAAGGGACTTACTTTCTCTAACGAATTAATCAGCAGAGATGAAGGTCTACACCGAGACTTTGCTTGCCTCCTCCACAGTAAACTCAACAACCAAGTCCCAGAAAGTGTTGCATTAGAAATAATCACCGAAGCAGTAGAGATTGAGAAGGAGTTCGTGACTAGTGCATTACCCGTTTCGCTTCTGGGAATGAACGCAGACCAAATGTGTGAGTACATTGAGTTCGTAGCAGACCACTTACTCGCCACGCTAGGGTATGCGACCCACTACGGAACACAGAACCCATTCCCATGGATGGAGATGATTTCAATGCAAGGCAAGACGAACTTCTTCGAAAGAAGAGTAGGCGAGTACCAAAAGGCCGGAGTCACAAGCGAGGCAACAGTTAGATTCTCTATGGATGAAGATTTCTAATCTACATCATCGTACTGACTCAAATCAAACATACTTTCGTATGTTGCCATCTGGTTACAAACCGAAGCAAGGTGTCGCAAACCCAATTCTTCGCCGTAAACATCAATGGTTCGTCTCATTAGTTTAGCAAAGACAGGGTGTGAACCCATAAAGTAGAGTCGTGCAATCTTCAAAGAGATAGCAATAACATCTTGAGGAGTCAAAGGACGAGCCTCTGCATCGGGATTAAGTAAATCTTCTAATTCGGCTGGAGACCCAGTTGTAGCAAATCTAAGCATTAATGCTTCTGCTACGGGTAAAGGTATGTGTCTAAAACCTCCACTCTTCCAAATAGCATTCAAATCTGCCACATCTTCTAGTATATCTCTAGAGAGTTTGACCCGTTTAGAATCGGCTCCATCAAAGAAGTCATCTACCCACACTTGTTTGTAGGAACCGTGTAGGTTGCTACCACCCAAGATGTCGAACATATACATTAATCGCTCTCGCTTCGTTTCTAACTTTCTCGGCCAAGTGGTCGGGTCTTCGGGGTCAATCATCTTTGTAGAACGCTCTTTCCGTTTTTTCGCCTTTACTTTCGGAGCCGCAGCGTATCGGTTATAATCGAAAGGCGCAGGAGTCTTATTGTCTCGTTCATCAGTCACAAAGATAGAACACTTTAGTCTCGTTTTTTACACTATCTACCCCAATCGCGACCACACCTTTTCTAAATCTTACACAGTTGCTTTCATCCGTATCGCTTAACTATGGGATGAAAGGTGTTACGTTCATGCAGCAAAAGGTAAACGCCGTTATGGTGGCAGCAGGAAACGAGAACAAAGAGTACAAAGACGTCACAATCCTAAAGGGAGCGGAGGGTCTTTACATCGAGACTACCCAAATAATCGGAACCGACCCAGAAGGTAAGGACCTAACCCAAAACGTACTAACCATGTACCCTTGGGAGAAGGTATTGAGCCTCTCTTGGACTGAAAACAGTCTAATCGAAAGTGTCAAGCAAGCAGTAATTCTCGAAGCACTACAAGACCTTGAAGGATTCTTAGATGATTATGAAGACGAAGATGAGGAGGAAGAACCCGCTTCAGACGATAACTCAGACAAGAGAGACGACCCTAAAGTCAACCCATACGAGTGAGGTGAGCAAATGGTATCCGAAGACGAGTTCTTTGCTCAGGCCGACACATACTCAGAGTCGGCAACAGACATAGTGTCACCAGAACTGACTGCAAAACTAAAGGAACAAAGAGACGAAGTTGTCAAACTATATGCTAAGTTGATAGCAAATCCCTACTTGGCCCCTCACCTTGTTCCAGACTTCCGCAGTACTCTAATGGGAACTGTTGCTCTACTTATGGAGAACGGAATCCCAGTAAGTGATAACCCAAAAATTAGAACACCAGACGATGTAGTCAAAGAAGGACTAGCAGAACTGGGAGGAATGGTCGGAGGTAAATTGGTTGGCAATATCATGAAAATGAAGAAGTCATTCACAGACAATATGTCCGCCTCAGCAGACGATGACGAGTTCGTAGTCTACAGAGACCCAGATACAGGAACCCATTACTTCATCGAAGATGGAGAAGAAGTCGACTGCGATAAACACGGAAACCCCTTGGAGTGATAAACATGGAAGAATACGAAGAAGATACAAATGAAGACATCAAGTGGAGAACTCTCGGACCAAAAGACCGAGTTAAGTTCCTAAAGAACCTATTTTCTGACGAAGATTGGTACGATGGTACTCCCTTTTTCCAAGGAGGAGACACCAACCCAGACTTCCAGACAATTTGCGACCGCTCAGGGGCTCCCATGTCTGAAGTCAAGCGATACTACGGAAGTTGGTTAGACCGACAAGGGTTTGACCCAAAGCGTGCAATGCAACTAGAAAAACAGAAGAATGCGACAACTAATGCAATGGTTTCTCAACCAAGCATGCAGAGCAACTTTAATTCTAGTGCTTCAGCCCCGACAATCCCCATACCGTCCATCCCAGTGGATAACACACCCGACCCGATGGAGAGCATGATGATGAATCAAATGCAACAAGGGCAAGGGAATAGCGAGGCATCTAACATGATGTTCATGATGCACTTCTTAACTTCGCAGCAGCGAATGCAGATGCAACAACAACAGTTCCAAGCACAGTTAATGATGCAGCAGCGCCAAGGCGACCAACAGCGAGAAGCAGACATGCGAAGAGAACAAATGGCAAGAGACCAGCAGTTCATGAATCAGCAAACTACACTTCTAAGAGAATCCTTCAAGCGAGCAAACGATGGCGGATTCCAAGGAAAAATGCAACAAGCATTGGAAGAGAAGATGATTGATGAACTAGTTCACGGCAAAGATACCAGTTGGAAGGACGATGTTAAGGACGTACTCGGTTCGGACACTCTCAAAGATGCAGTGAGTGGCTTAGGAGGAGCACTAATGGCACGAGGCGGAGGCGTTTCTGCTCAGCCTCAAATCCCAACAGGATATGATGTGCCAGACTACAACCCATATGCGCAACCGGTGCCACAACCAGTTCAACCTATGCCACAACCAGTTCAACCTATGCCGCAGCCAGTTCAACCTATGCCACCACAACCAACTGACGGAGTATTCTTTGAAGAGCAAGCAGCACAACAGTTGTCGCCAGAGCAAACTCTTGGGGTTGTCACGCAGCCACAGATTCAGACAATGAACAAGGACGAATACAATCAAATCCTGTTCCAGTCGTTCTCTGAACTACTTGGCCCCGCAATGCAAGACCCGCAAGTAGCAAAGGCAGTACAAGAACAAATCGAAGTGTCAGTCGATATCACACTGCTCGAAATGCCACAAGCATTGCCGCAAGTTCAACTCCAAGCAATGAGCGAGAAGATGCTTCTAGTTAGAAACCTAAGAGACATCTGCTTTGGTCTCCGCGACCTCAGAGATAGAACTGCTATCGGACAAGCACCTAGTTCTATTGTAATGGCTGCAGTAGTATCCGAGTTGAAGAAGCGACCCGAGTTTTACAACATCTTCGCGAGCAACAGTTATGAAGAAATTATTGCTCAACTAGAGCCATTCAAGGAAACAGGAGCAATCAAGTACGACTATGAGTACTTACTCAAGCCAGAGATTGCCGAGATTGCCCGACACTTACTAGGCTCGGTTGCAGCAGACGCACAACAGTGAGTTGATTGAATGAATACAGAAGAAGAAGCAGAGCAGTTAATCGATGATTACGTGGAGTTGGAAACGCCCAAGGTAATTCCACCATGGCTATATGTCATTATATTCATACTACCTGCTCTAACCACATTCTATGTAATGAGAGTATATCTAGAACTAGACCTTCTACTGACTGGAGTGACATCTCTGGCAGTAATGAACGGTTCAATTAACTCAATCATCGCATGGCTAACTATTCGCCTCGATGGTCAGTCGGCAGAAGCACTAGACCACCTAGATTCCATCATGAATGAAATGGACAGACTTGAGAGCACTCTTAACGAAGCCAGCGTCAAAGTTGATACCTTTACAGGAGACCTAGACGAAGCAAGAGGACTCTTCAAGAAAGTGGGCGTATCATTGGATGAACTCGACTTAGAACCCGTAGCAGAGGTTGTCGAGAAACTCAAAGAAAATAAGGACGGACTAAATGATATCCTAGATAACCTAAGAGGAGTAGATATTGAAGAATATATCAATCAAGCAAAGCGCATAGAGTGGAAGCAACTACTAAACAGCGCAGAAGAACTGATGTCATTCGTTTCCTCTTCTAACGCAGGAAAACCTGTATCAATGCCGACACCTTCTATCGGTATGCCAAAGTTGCCAGACCTAACTCCCGAGCCAACAGTAGAAGAACTACTCGACTCATTCGATGATGACGAAGAAGATTGGACCTTTGATGACGAAGATAACTTCTTTTCAGAAGCACCTGAGCCAAAGAATCTAACAATGAAGCGCAGCAAGCCTAAGAAGAATCTCACGATGAAGCGTTGAGTTCCTCGATTTCTTCAAACGAGATTCTACTGAACGGAGCCTCTCCCTGTGCACACTGGATTTTTCTCGCAGTCACCATGACGATTGTATTATCATCTAAGTACACCACACCACTACAACCGTCTTTAACTAACTTGAGTAAGTTATCCAAGTCGGGCTTCTTGACGCGATATTGTCGAGGACGAGGATTACGCTTACGAGCCATAGACTTAGGCATCATTATTCCGAACTCTGCTCGCAGATGCAGCGGCCCAGTCAAAGGCTCTTCTCCCTCCATAGCATGCTTAGCAGCATAGCGAACGTGCTGCTTTCCATTGCGAGACTTAGCCGGGTCATACGCCTTAACAAAGCCACCTCTATTGCTGAATCTTGGTCGTCCTTGAGCAACGGGTTCTCCTGAGATAGTGAACTCTATTTTCCTTCCCATAAACCAACTAAGTTTCATCCCTGCTTTTATTGTAGCGGCAATCAAAGGCGTTATACCAAACTACTCTATCGGCTGTGCATGGATGACGGTCGAGTCCTTAGGGTCAAGTTCAAACCCGGGGTGTCAGCAGACAAGAGATTTAAGGGCGTAGTACGAATACTAACTGACCTTATCGAAGACGGTATGCGAGACGAACAAGTCAGACTTAAGGCAGTTCAAATCATCAAGCAAGCGGGTGTCAAAGGTCACGACGAAGTTGGAGAACTTAGAGCAATTAAGAACTGGGTTCAACAAAACTGTCACTATGTAAAAGACCCGTTTGGAGTAGAGTTCTTCTTCACTGCCCGCAGACAAATAAAAGATATCGAAAAAGGAATCCATTCTGGTGATTGCGACGACTTCGTTATTCTCGGAGGCGCATTACTCGGTTCACTCGGTTATCCAGTTGGAGCATTAATTGTTGACTCAAACAACGATGGAACATTTAATCACGTTATGCTAGTAACTAAGACATTCTCTCCTACTAGACAATTCGGTAATAATTGGATACCTATAGAACTAATCTATCCTCAGTTTAAGTTAGGAGAGTCCGTACCTATATCCAAAGTATATCCATTAATGGCTCATGCAGATTCAGTAAGAGCACCCGTCACTAAGAAAATCATTAGCGGAATCAAGGGACTAATGGGTGCACACCCAGTAGGTCAACTTGCTGGATTAGGTGGAAGCAAACACCAACAAAAAGTCCAGAAAGTTCAACAGACGAATCCCGAGCATAGTGCCCCCATTGCAGACTATCTAGGAGCAGATACTGCTAAGGAAGACGAATATTTTTGAGGCTATTAAAATGGATAACTTACAACGAGCAGGAGTAGCAACACTGGTGCTAGTAGGCACTGTGGCAGGATTCACAGCAAGCGGACTAGCCGGAGCGTTTAGCGACGGATATTTCTTAGGCAGAGAACGCAAGAAAGGAGTAACTTACAAAACTATAGCGAAGCGAAACGCAGTTCTAGGTGGAGTAGTTGGAGCAATTAGTGCAGGACTATTCCTAGCAGCCCCATCTATTGGTCTAGACGGTCACACTCAAAACATAAGAGGAATACCCAACGCAGTTTACTAAGGTGATTAAGTGAGTGATAATTACATTAGTGGACTTCTTCGTAATCAACTCGATGAACTACCAAGTAACTTAGTCGGAGCCTCAGTGGTGGCAGTGACTGTTGCAGGAAGTACGGCACTCATTAGATATCTTTCGCCCAAGTATCCTAGTCTAACAGAAAATCTGCCCAAGTCTAAAGGATGGAATCAGGACGCCAAGTTCGGATTATTTGTAGGAGGCATTGCTCTGTCTTATGCTATGACAGTTGATGGCTGGCGCTATGGTAAAAGAAGATGGGGGCTCGATTAAAATGGGAGTATACAGTGAATTAGGAAACGCAAGAGACTTTGGTAGCCTAGGGGCTATACCTAAGTCTAACGCAGCATACAAAATCCTCCAAGATGACAAGTACAAAGATATGGGTGACATCAATTGGAGTACTGGCGAAACATGGGGAGTCCTTATATCCGGCTGCGTGGTCGGAGTAGCAACGGTGCTACTGTTTAATCGAATGTATCGATAAAGGTGAAAGAAAATGTCAAGCATGAATCTAGCAACACAGAAAAGACTAGGTGTCCTACCTAAAACGGAAGATACCCTAACATATGGAGGACATACCTACGGTAATACTCATAGAGGCTTTGGCGCAAGAAAAACACCAACACCAACCTCACCGGGATTCTTCGGAGTTCATGGACTAGGTGCTGCTGGAGGAGACGGCAAACTTCACTACTTCGGAGATGGACCGGGACAAGCAGACCTTCCAATGAACGGATTCTATGGAATCGGAATGGCTGACTTAGAATACCAAGCAGGAAACATGTTGATTGCAGACCCAACCGAAAACCAACCAACTAACCCAGCAGGAATGTATGGCATGAGAGACTACTTGTCTTATGAGAATGCAGCATTAATCGCAACATTGGCCCTCGTCGCAAACTATCTCATGGCCAGAAAGTTGTGAGGTGAGAAGCCTGACTGAAACCACTAGTAGATTTCTTGCTGGACTATTCGGCGGAGTCTTTGTTGGTCTAATCATAGGGAGGATTGAATGATGCTAGGAAGAGTATACACGGGAAGACTACCAACCACTCAGGCGAACCTTGATTTAATCAATGCTCGAATCAAAAAAGTTCAATCAGACATGAACACCTTGGATAACATGGTCAAGACAGGAAACATCGATTCCCGCCAAGCAGCATATCGCCGCCAACAACTCATCGGTGAAGTAGACGAACTAAGAAGAGTCATCTCAAACAGTCGGCTCTCTACCCCATCATACAAGACGCCCTCAGATATTAGAGGTCAGAAACCAGCAAAGAAATACATCTCACAAGAAGACTCTAGAGCATTCTTTACTGAATACGACGCAAAGTGGCCAGTCAATAAAATCCCCTCTGATTGGCAAGCAACAGAAATAACAGAAATAGAGTTCCCAGAGATTACTGAGCAAGTTAACACTCAAAGTAACTGGCCAAATCACTGGCCGGGCAACCACTCACCAATGATTACCAATGATGTCATAACAGCAGGTAGCCCAAGCGTAGACCCACGCAACCCAAACTATGGATTCAATGTCAACGCACTAGTAGCAGATTTCACATATCAAGAGCAATCAAAAGCAATTGTATCCAGATACAAAATGCTACGAGATAAGATAGCAAATGATATGACTTACACTCCCGGCGATAGAACTCTAGTAAATCAAATCATTACTAAACTAACGACTCACTTAGCGGAAGGAGAAAAGGTTCTAGCAGATAAGAAGGCAGCAGAAGCAGCAGCAAAGGCTGCAGCAGAAGCAGCCGCAGCCGCAGAGCAAGCCTACCAAGGTCAGAACGATACTAACTCCGGAAACGAAGACCCCGGAGAACCCATACAACAGATGCCCGATGAGCCTCAGTTACCGGGAATGGATGATATGTTCACTCCAGAAGACCACATGACCTTGATGATGAACATGGAAGGCTACGCAGAATCAGTCGGCATAATGTTCACAGATTCATTTAGAATGCAAGTAGACATGCTTGTCGAACAGGCACTAATGGGTCAAAAGACAAAGTCCCAATTATTTGCTGAACTAGAACAACTCACTGCACCAATAATGAGAGGAGAAGGCGAAGGAACTCTGTGGGTGAAAGTGAACGGCGGCATGAACGGAATCAAACTACCTGCTCTTCTAGGAAGACGCAGAGGAGACGTCATGGCTCTCGGGGCAATGCAAGGACAAGACAAGTTCCGAAATCTCACCCCAAAACAAAGAGCAATGAACAACACTCAAAGACAATCTTATCTCGCAGCAGAAAGAGAATTAACCTTGGCCAAAGCCAGAGCAGGAGCAAAAGTAGATGTCACTCAAGAACTGAAAAATCAACCAGTGACTCGACCATGGAGTCTGCAAGTAACTATTCCTGCCCAAGATGCAGAGCAACTTCATTTAATGTTGGATACAAATCTCGCTCAAATAGGCTTAGACCAAAGCATGCTCACTCAGCAGGCACATAACTACATCGCGCAAATGATTAACACACTAGACTCATCGATGCAGCCATCTGATAGAACAGAGTTTGTGGTTGAAAATATAATGAGCGAAATGGTAAACAGAAGTGCGCTGCTAAGAGATGATGTACGAGTAGATATCAGAAGAAATGGACAGCAACCAGTCATTATAACACCAGTAGAAACAACGAGTGTCGACGGTCTCGGTAGCGCTTTCCTTAAGACGAAGGCCGCTATGGGCAGACTGTTGGGATGATGTTATGATTGGCAGTAGACGACACATCGGACTAGGTTCGACTCCAACATATCACACAGTCAATCGTTTAACCGTTCCAGAAGTCGGAATGAGAGTTAATCGAAAAGACTTCTTCCATCAAATCATGGCGCAAGGCCAGTGGGTAGTCAAGAAACTAGATTTCAAGATTGGGGATTCCGTGACGCTTAGATGCAGAGTGTCTGGTGTCGGCATGGGATATCTGTACGCATCATTCGATAACGGAGAGGGCGGTTCATTACTCGCAATCAAGAAAGTGACCCAAGGATTCCACGACATTAACTTCAAAGTCCCCTTCCCTACACTTCATAACTTCAAGATAGGTATTTCTACTACAGTACCTAAGGGATATAGTATAGATAGACTACCTAGTGAAGATAGATACAAACTAAGAACCAACTCTATGATGGTAAGTCAGAGTACTCCTATGTACGAAAGCCCCGGTATCGGGTTCGCAGGCTTAGGAGCAACGCTTAACGAGAATATCTCAGACCCAGCAAGAGGAGGACAAGATTCAGCAAACAACCCTTATTGGGATGGAAACTGGAATAACTTTGATTGGGCGAACGGATTCACAGGAAAGCATGATGTGGGTCACACCCACGGAGGGCCCTCACCGAAGGTTTGGGGAGAGTATCACGGATACTACGCCACTAGAATGTCTTATGCTGTCGCTAAGTTCGACGCCCAAGATAGATTCCTTGGGTGGGACGTAGTGGAAGATAAACTGTATACTATGCCAGCAGGTGTCCCGGTAGCCATCATAATGCAGTTCTTCGTGCTACCAAAGAAGACAGATGACGGAGGCGACATAGCAGGAGCAGCCGATAGAGAGATGCTCGAACCATATTGGAAGTATGCACACGACTATCAAGTTCCTGCAAGCAAGATGCACCTCGCTGCATCTGACTGGTCTTTGTGCAGAAGTGCAAAAGTACCAGAGAACCAAGATAACAGATGGGATAGAAACAGTAAGGGCGTAGTCTACGATGTACCAAGAAAGTGGGTAACTCATACTCGATATCAAGGTAGCGGGTATAATGTAGGAGGCAAACTATACAACATCAGAGAACTAGCCAGCAAGGTAGAATGGTATAATGAAAGTACCAAAACTTGGTCAGCACCTTCGGTTGCTCCTCAGTTCGTACCCAAAACAAATGAAAACGGTTTTACAAAGATAGTGTTTAGAATACCTAGACAACTAGACCCTGTAGCAGATAAAGATAGACTAGAAGAACTTAATCAATACGGTGTTGACTACAGATATGAAACCACCAAGAACTACTTCCCTTATCCAAAGGGTCCAAGAAACAATCCAAGAAACAACAGTATGGATATCACAAAGCCCACTGAGCAGGCTTACTTAGTGCTTGGCAGACCAACCCCAATAGGACAGGAACTAGAGTACCAAGAAGACGGCCTAACTTATTTTGGAAAGCCCAAAGTTCGCTTTGAGTTCTTCTTCCAATACGGAATGCACCCCTACGCAGGAGTTGCAGGCAATGACAACGGTGGACCAAAGGAGGGATGGACCGACTCCCCTCTACCACCTATTTACTTCGGTGACCCAGAAAAAATGGCAAAGGTAAACAACCCAGAATTGTTAAACGCATTCTATCCAGTCGGCGGATTCAAAACCGGAGGAGTGATTGTCGGTATCGGCAGAGGACTTCCATTGCGAGGTGGAAAATGGACTATGAGTAAGTCAAGTGGCACAGACCCGAGCAAAATCTTCTCAAACAAAGACCCTCATCCAGACGGCAGCAAAATAGGAACAGAACCTGCTGCCCTACTAACACCAAAGGGAATAATTCTTACTACTGACCTAGAAGACGACCGAGTATCAGTCCAAGAAGAAGGATTACTAGCCACATGGAAAGCAAAGTTCGGAGAGCCTTTGACTGCTGGATTCTTTTCACAATACTCACTCAAGGACCAGATTCCAGAAAAGCCCACTCACTACAGAATTAAAGACGCTGACTCAGGTATCACCATTGAAGCACCGTATCAAATCGTTTACTTTGAAGTCGGACCAGAGTATAATGGCCCCTACGCCGACTACGAGATAGTCGAGGAAACAGAAAAAGATGCGGAAGGTAAAGAGGTTAAAGTCACAAAGTTGAAAATCAATCAACCAGAAGGAAAACCCTATGCTCTGAAGCCGAGTGATTCACTATGGCTACACTGCAGAACTGCCTACTTTAAGACCGTCAAACAAGCCATCGATATCATCGATGAGGTAGAGGAGCAAAGAGAGTTTATTGAGGCAGGACTTACCGAAGTGGAAGCACTAGTTTACAATGAACTCGATAGTCCTCCTGAGGAATCAACCGCAGCAATTGCAGAGATTCACCAAGAAGAGCAACGCCTTCGAGACCAAGCAATACTTGATGGAACTTACGACGAGAAGTTCGGAGATAAGAAAGACGAACCTAAACTCCCTAGCGGAGCAAAATACATTCGCTCAGGAGATAAATGGCGAATGAATCCAAAGTACTATGTCAGAGCATCTGAAAGAAAGGAAGCAGGTCTCATGGGAGGCTTCAAGAATGCTCTAAGTGGATTTACTAATTCAAGAGACTTCTATGTTGAAGATGTAACCGATAAATGGGGAGCATCGGGACGCTCGGGACTTAATGGTCTAGGGTTCGTAGATTCAGCAGAGGAAGACTTAGACGACGTATTCAGAGACGCCGGAGACTTAGTAAAAGCGTTGGTTAACTCTGCAGGAGCAACAGCAGGAGCAACATATAATCTAATGAATGGAGATATGGATAAAGCCGAAGATAAGATTTGGTACATAGAAGACCAACTCACTGATGCAAACTCAGACGACGACAGCGTACTAACTATCTCTGCCAACATAGTGAGAAATGCAGCCCAAGCAGCAGGCAAAGGTGTGGTGGACGAAGGAATGGACTTAGTAGAAGACCTTACAGGACTCGGGGGCTACTCAGCAAATGAACTAGGAAGCGGCTGGGATAAAGCAGCAGAGATTGGAGAGGGCACAGGTAAGTTCCTAAGTGCAACCGCCTATGGTCTAGCACCTGACGCACTAACGGATGGAATTGACGAAGGCATAGGAGCACTAAGTGATAAGTTCAAGGAAAGACCATTGCTTTACACTGGTCTGGTATTAGCGGCCACTCCATTACTTATTCCCGGAATCGGCGGAGCATACGCAAGAAACATAACTGCGTTAGCAAAGGGAACCATAGGTCTAGTACCAGCCGGATTCAAAGCACTAACAGGTGGCGTAACTGCAGCAACATCAGGAGCGATAGTCGGAGCAAGAGAGATAGGAGACACCATTGTTGGAGAACCAAAAAGAAGAGGCACCGCAGCAAGAAGACGACGTAACAAGCGCCGATGATGTCATAAAGAGCAATAGTATGGGGTGAACTGATGGCCGTAAATCCTGACCGAGTTAATCAAATCATGTCTGACTTCCAAGACAAGGTCGCGGGTATTGTTAGAAGCAGTGGCTTAGACCATCACGCTAACACAAGTAGCCTATCGAATATCGACTCACTAAAGAATCAATATCTTCAAACAGTGATGAACGCTTTCACCCTTCCTGCTACTACAGAAGGAGAACTACTTTCCGAAATGGATGCAGTAATTAGAGAAATCGAAAGAGTAGCAAAAGGTCAAGCAAAAGCAGAAGCAACTCAAATCGCAGCAATTGGTGCAGCAGTTAACAGAGGAACTGCAGCAGACTCTGGAGTATGGAATGGATTGATTGGCGATACTGCTCATCGAATTGATAAAATCACCAAGATGTATGCAGACCAAATCAACAACATGCCTAAGGCACTTAGAGCAAGAATTGATGACGACTTTGCACAGGTTCTCGACTCAATCAATAACGCATTCAATGCAAACCCCGCACCAAGCAACGAAGCCATTGTTCGACTTCAAGTCAAGAACGCACTAGACTCCGTAGAGAAGGACCTAGCAGAAGCATCTAGAGCCGTCTTAAAAGCATCAATTGAGCACATGGCTCAGAAAAAGATGACAGAACTCCAAGAAAAGGAGATGGTCTTGATGTCAGTCGAAAGAGGAATGACCAAAGGCCAGATAGAAGCCTCTAGAACACTCATCAGTGATATTCGTAAACTCATTACAGACTTTGGTAACTCTAACTTCTTGATTTATGACAAAATCATTCGTAATCAGAAAATGCAAGTAATCGACCATAAATTAAGTGTCCTAGAAACACTAAGAGTAAATGCAAGTGGCGTAAGCCAATCACTGTCCGGTTATTTCGGTAACTCGTCTCAGCGCAGAGTCTCAGGCTCTGGCTCTATCGGAGGAATCGGTACCACTCTCGGCCATAACACAAGTTCTGTAGGAGGACACCGACAAAACTTCAGAAAAGGCATCCCGCCCGGCTTCGCTGGCTTCGCTGGAACCATGTCAGAAGTGGATATTGCTAACAAGCACCCACCCGGCACATCACCTGCTCATATCAAGGCAATGAAGCGCCACATGGATGCAGGAATGACATTTGAAGACGCACACAACAAAGCCAACGCAGAAGGATTCACCCCTAACCTCGGAGGTGGTGGGCAACCTTTTCGGTGAGCGGCTTCGGAGCGATTAAAGACGGTACGGAGTTGGCAGACTACGATACCAAGTATAGTTTCTTCAGAGCCCTAGGATACACATCACTAGGAATAACTACAGGAACACTGGTACTTGGTGGAGGACTTTACGCAGGATACAGATATCTCAAAATGAAAAAACCCACAAAGAAATCTAAGAAGGAGAAATAAGCATGACAATCGTATTCAATAACCCACACGGCTCTCCAGTAAGCGTAGCAAGAGAAGATGTTGTCGTCGTTGACAAAACGGCAGAAGGAATCGTATACGCTGCCAACGACCCAACAACAGGGCAAACAATGATGACAACCGTTATGTCGGAAGAAACAGTGGACGACCCAATGGGGATGGAACAAGAGATGGAGGAGGGGATTACTTCAAGCCAAAGAAGTGACATGGAAGACTCATTCCAAGTTCCTATGTTAAACCCTCCTAAAGCACTCTTTACTTGGAAAAACCTGAGACTACAGACTGCTATTTCGGGAGAGGCAGCGTTTAGAAAACAAACTCTTGGCAGAGCAGCAACCACCCTAACTAGCGCCTTTGACCCATTTATTCGACTAAAGGACTTCGGGTTCCGTCAACTCCCCAAGAATCAATCTATCCGAGATACACCATTCTTGCTACAAATGACCGATGCGGCA
>MDSV01144817.1_pt1 | contig 15294 bp, 14 predicted proteins | sample 810851 | NCBI WGS metagenome assembly MDSV01 (sample SAMN05326640, study PRJNA326480) | marine metagenome | isolation source: seawater | place: Atlantic Ocean: North East | collected 2012
CTTCCATCTCAGGAAAAGTTTTTAAAAAGTTTGTGCCTCTACGTTTGTCGTATTCGTTAAACCATTTGTAAAAATCAATTCTACCTCTTCTAATTCTTTCTTCGTCATATTGAGTACTTGCAAAGTAATCACGTACTCTTCTAAATCTTTCATATTCTAATCCACTAAACATTGTTCTATCGTCTTCTACAACATTGTCTTTTATAAACTCTAGTATGTCATCAAAGTATGGCAAGAACTCTTCCTTTGGTAACAAGTGCATATCATATTGCAATGGCTCTTTTAAGTAAGGCGTATCAAATCTAATCTTTCTAACATCGGGTGAACTGCCTAAGTTGTTAGGAATTATATCTTCATATGTCTTACGCCATTCTAAAATCTTTTTCAAATAGTCCTTAAAACTAGTAACACTTAAAATATTAAATGTTACCATATGTGTTATGTGACTTTTTACTCCACGTAGATATATGTCTTGATTCTTTTCCCAAAGTTCAAGATCTAATCCTGTACGCAAATATTCTGCACGTTCGCCCCATGTGTCCATTGAACTAAACATTTTAAAGCCACGTATCTTATTATTTTCTGTTAAGTCTTTAACAGCATCAACTAACTTCTCAACACGTCTGCTTGTATATCCTAAGTTTGTATTGATATTAATTTCTATATTAGGTTTAGGATTTTCAGATAAGTCTTCAAACAGTTTCCATGTAGTCTTATGCAGTAATGGTTCACCGCCTGTAATTCTAAGTATGTTAAGTGTTTCACTTACTTCGGGCCACCACTTCCACCATGCTTCTACATAAGGTGAGTCTTCTTCATAGATATCAAACCAATCAATGTCTGCTTGGTGATTGCTAACCATGTTGTAAGGTCCATGCTTTTTAATCTCTTGCCTGTACAAACTGCTATGCATGGGGTGGCAATAACCGCACTTAAAGTTACATTCATTACTAAATGCAATCTCTATATACTCTGGATTAATTTTATAGTCCGGAGGATTATATAATATTTCATTAAGCCTATCCTCTGTGTATATACTAGAGTTTCTTTGATGCCTATCGCTAACATGCTTGTCCTCATCAGGGCCTTTGCCTTCGTCTAGTTCTTCAACATTCCAACAATACTGACATCCGCTTGGCTTCTCACCATTAAACATTTGAATACGTTCATCAATTTTCTCTGGTGTGTTGTGTAGCACACTTGGATCATATTTTAATTCTTGTAACGGTATGTCGTGTGGCTTAGGGTGATAGCAACTATGAGTTTGTCCCCTGTGAAGATATATAGTGGTATGATGCCACTTGGCAAGACAAAAAGTTTGACTTACTTCTTCTGTAAGTAACTTATCTATCTCTTCTATTCTTTCTATTCGTTCACTCATAGTCTTTAAATAAGTGGGGGAAGAACCCCCACCTAACTTTACATCCTTCCCCTAGTGTTTCCATAATGTATAACTTCCACGCCTTCAAAGTCTGGAGTTTTTCTCCAAGGATCTAACACAATACTACCAGATACAAAATTTAATTCTGTACCATTGCCTGTTGCTACTGTTAATGCAGTATCACAGTCTGTTCTATTATGTTTTCCGTTATACCAACCCGGCACATTATCTAGTTGTTCACCATAAGTGATTTCTGGATTATGTGCAAGTAAATATACTGCTGGGTTGTCTAAAACTTCTTGTTCGGGAATATCGCCTGTCTTTTCATCATAGTAATGTAGTTCAAAGCCTGCCTTTTTTATGTAGTGACCTACAAGCATACTACTAGAGCCTGCTTCATATCCTACTAAAGGTTTATATGCTTTTCCTACTATTATTATTGGCATTGCAGGTACTTGCCCAAACACAGGGTGCTGGTCTCCTGCAAGTTCCATTAAACGTTTTGCCATATTTTCTGCTTGTACTTCTCTTGAAAGCATTACAGCATCAAATAGATCATAACCTAGTTCTAAGTTATCTGCCATCCAACGTAAAGCAATATTATCTCTGGGGTGACAAGCACCACCATCGCCCATGCCTGGTTTCATATATCCCGGACCCATAATACGTCTGTCGCTTTGTGCAAGTGCATCGCATACAACTTCTGCATTGATGTTACCTTGTTTCTCAGCGACGTCTTGTATCATATTCACTAGGGATACCTTTGCTGATATAAATGTATTGTAAAATACTTTTATGCATTCGCATTCGTCCCAGGTACCTATAATGTACCTTGGTTCGTTTTGCATTATTGTTTTGTAGAAGTCCACAAGTTCTTTTGCATCACCTGTTTCACTTCCGTCTTGAGTACCTATCATTACCATTTCTGGATTCACCATATCCCACTTCACTGTACCCATAGCAATTAAGTATGGATTGTAAACGAAACGAGCATTGGTTATTCTAGGTGCTAGTTCTCTCCTTACTGTTCCTGGTAATACCGTCGATATTAACACTACCAATTGATTGCTTGACGCAACCTCATTTACCTCTGAGAGAACTTGCCGTACTAACGAGTAGTCGAAGTCCTTATTTGGTAAATGGCTGGTAGGTGCTTTGCCATCATACTGCGGATCATGAGGAGTTGGTACTGCTATAAAGACAATGTCTTGTCCTTTAACTGCGTCTTCCAACTTGTCTACCATTGCAAAGTTTTCAGGCTCTACGTGGTTTACATCATAACCGACAACATCATGGACCTCGGCAACCATCTCGGCGCAGGCTTGTCCTAACTTGCCCACCCCAATAAATCCGATTGAGGCCATTTTCTTCTCCTGATTGTCTGTCATAGTTTTTAAACTACGCACTTATTTATCAGGATTTAGATCCGGGGTCTCTTTAATAAGGTTGCTTTCAAACAGTATATTCATGGAATTCCAGAAGTCGTAAAACTGTTCTGGTGTTAAGATAGAAGTATTATCGCTGTCGTCATCTCCTAAATACTTCTCAATAAAGTCTACACCTTTATATGCTACAGCAACTCCAGGAAATATTCCTGCTTCTCTGCCTTCATATGCTAGTGTCATATCAGGAAATCTTCTTCGCAATTCATTTATATTTTCTAGTTGTAATTGTTCAATTGTAGGAGGAAACTCTTCGGAAGTGTAATATATTGTAAACATTCTATAATCTTTTCTTCTATAATAATTCATAACATCGTCTACATACTTGTGGCTGTATATAACATGATCAAAATTATCTTTACAATATTGTATTAGTTCAATAGGATCTATTGCATCGTAATGTATTTTTATTGTCTGTGCATTGCAATGTTCACGTACCCAGGCGCCTGCTTGATTATCTGTTACACTCCATATAAGAGGTATGCCTATATCATTACAAAAGTTTGTTAATTGTTTTGCGTTCTCTTGTGATACTTCGGAACGTTTAGCAACATCTAGGTATGCCATTGTACCCCATTTGCTTTGTATAGGTACATACTTTTTCGTTTCTGGAACAACTTTTACAGGTGTACTTTTGCCTATTATTACTGCATCAGCATTGCATTGTGCGGCACTTATAACTCTTTGCTTTAATACATTGATGTTGTTTTCGTGTCCCACACCAATATTTGCATACAACTTCATTTAACTGCCAATAAGTCCCTTCTCTAATAAGTCCTGTATTTGTTTTTCTCTTATCATAACTCCCCAACGTTTAGGATTAACAAAAGTCTTCTTAAAGAATTGACACATCTTAGGATTAGGATCAAACAACATCATGGAATTAATTTCCTCATCTAATTCTACACCTAGTGTATGAATACCTTTTGCCAATTGATCTTTGTCCCATTCAAGTTTAGTGTACTTGCATTTTTGATCTGGAAAACCTTGGAAGTCTATAGCAACCTCATCGTAGAAGAAACTTTTAAACCAATCAAAGTCTGAGATTAGATTTACGTCCCAGTCTGTTAGTACAGCCATTTTGCAACCTAATCTTGCTCCGTAGATAGCCCATAATCCATTCTCTACATCACTTCCAATGTTACACCATGTTTGTAGTCTGTTATAGTTACCATACCAAATTTTGTCAACAAACTCTCTAGGTGGTACACGTTTGCCTTGATCCAAACTCATTTTAACACCTTCTCTAAATCCTGCTCTAAAGGCTTGGAAAGGACTTGCTGTTTGATGTACTTCTGAAAATGTATCATTAAGTTGAATGTAATTTAACTTCCAACAAAACTCCATGCCTTCACCGTCAGTTGCGGCTTCGTGTGTATTAATTGTTTTAGTATATTCTGTTGGCCAACATTTAAGTCCGCCATTGCCATATACTAATCCGTTTAATAAGTTTTTGCCATTCCAACTAAAGATACTTTGTGCAATATCATTACCGTCATGATCTGTTTCTGGAAAGTCTAACTGTTGTTCAAAGAAGTCTGGCATCACGATGTTGTCGCCATCTACTGTTATAAATCTTTCTGTCTCGGATTGGTTAGCACATTCTTTGTGTGCGGCGTCAAAGCCTTTAACACCGTGGACACGTTTTGCCCAAGGAACTTTGTTTAGTAGGTCGGCCCAATGCTCTTCACAGTTGGGTTCGTCATAACTGATATAGAATATGTCTAGTTCTGTAACGTCTTGTTTAGCCATGTGTGTCCTTTAATATGCTACTGCATATTTATGTTCTTTGGTACTTGTCAAACAATTTTACTGTATAAACACTACACCTACGCAAGTCTGCTGGCAGTTCTCTTACTACCTTTTTTTCTGTTATAAGTTCTGCTAGGCTTATAATCTCATAATGAAACATTACATGTGGATCATGTTCTGCTGTTAAAAAGAATTTTAGTAGTCTCTGGCCTTGAATAGTTGCACTAATAGGATACACATCTTTGTAAGGTTCTTTAGTTTTGTTACTCATTGTAACAACAAGTTCTGCAGAGTTTACAGCAACTTTGATATCAAATGATGTACTTCTACCGTATTCAATTTCATTTAAGAATTCTTTTTCAGACTCTGTGTAAATGCTAGTAATTTCTTTAAGTTGTATGCTGTACAAATTATCTACAGAAGGATCTACATTGATACAGTACTTTGCTAGATCATCCTTATTATCAATTAGAATTTTTAATTGTTCTTGTGAGAATGCATAGGTCTTCCATTCGTCTTTTACATCAACTTCATTTTGTGTCAAGCATACTATATCACCAAGGTCATTAAAATATATAGTCCAGTCTTTTTCTTTTTGACTGTCTATTAAGTTTTGAACACTACCTGCTTTTTCTTTTTCTGCAAGGAATCTTTTCTTTCTTTCTAGTGCGGCATTATTAATTCCTAGTTCTTCTGCCTCAGTTTTCTTTTTTGCTTTTTTTCTAGCCGGCATATGAATCCTCCATTTGCTTTATCATTTTGTCTGTGAGCCATTCTTTTTCTACATAGTGAAATGGTAATTGTTGTTGAAAGTTACCTACCTTAAAGTTTTTACAATCTTTATAATAAGTAGGTAAACTTTCAGTCCATGTTTCTGCAATCGCTATACCTTTAACTTCTTGTATATGACTTTTCATATGTATAAATGTAGGTACTGCTTCTATGTTTTCTCTTGTACATTGATCTTCTATTCCAAGTAACTGCATGGCAAGTGCAAATGCTACATCACCACTCAGCCAATCAGGCTTGCCTTTAGGCATGTATCTGTGGAAGAATCTTTGCCAATGCTGGAATATAATTTCTGTCATCGCAAACAGTTCACTTGCTAAATCGCTTTGCTTGAAATAAAAGAATGCTGTATAAACATTAGGTAAATCGTTTGCAACAAAAAACTTTCTATAATAATCTGTAGTCACAACATCACCTCTGTATGTTCTAACTTTTGTTGTTGCCCATACATCACGTTGCGACATTATATCCCACCAATGACTTACGTCAGTAGGAAACAACATATCAGTGTCTAGTATTACAGTTTCCTCATAAGGAGTCATGTAATAATATTTCCACTTGTTGCCAATCTTCCATTCTTGTTGTTCGGCATCGTCTGCCCACGGTATATCTACTATATTGTCAAACACTTTTGTATGTTTAGGTTTTATCCTATCCCTAGTAGTCGAGTCTACACATACTGTTAGATTGCTTACAGTCGTCTGTGTTGCTTTTAAATTCAAAGCAAGGGCATAGGCCTGCTTTAAATAATCAACAGTATCATTATTTTGTGCTATTACAATATAACCTCGGCTCATTAAAATACTCCAGTGAGTCTATCTATTACTTGTCTTTGTAGTCTTCTGTCAATGCATCGGCATTCCATATTGTTAGGGTTTCTGCCTTCGCAGTATGCAAAGTAATCACCAGGACATTTAAAGTCCTCTGGCTTTACTTTGTAGTCACTAACCCTAGTATCAACATTTGAACATCCAGCAAAAACAAAAACAGAAAGTAAAATAAGATATTTCATTCTCTTTTCCCCTTTTCAAATAGTTTGTTTGCTTGTCTTTGAAATGATTTTTCAATTTGTTTATCAAACCAATTTCTAAACCACTGTCTAATCTTCCCCATTACTGTCCCCATGGTAGCATAGTCATTCCTATTTGGTTAATGGCTAACTCTAATAATATAAAAAATATTAGTGCAGGACCTAATTGCCACGCCCACCATTGCCAACCTTCCAAACTGTCTACCCACTGCCTAAATTTGCTGTTCCTTGCTTTGTCATAGGCTCCACTTTCTTCGCCTACTCTACTTGCCCAATGATTTGGGTCAACCCAGTCTTTTAATTTTATCAAAGGATAAAATATAAATGTTAAAACTTTATGTGCTTTGGTATTTTTAATTAAAATACTTAACACTACTGCAAACAGTAATGTACCACCTGCAAGTAAATTTATAATTGTATCTTCACTCATCTATATGTTTCCAAGTCTCTCTAAACATACAATGTCTGTGATAACCTTCTTTAGTTTCATATATAAATTGCATACTTAATAATTGTATAACTTTGCCTTTAAATGTTCCATTTAATGTACATGTATGTTCTATCATATCACCTATCTCAGGTGTTTTTGTTTTAGCCATTTTTCTTTGATGAGTCCTTTTTGTCATTCTATCTCTTGTGCTTTGGCAACTTTCTTAGCCGGTCTCTTTGCAGTTATTAAATGCTTTACCATTGTATCACTAATTCTATTTATAGCCCACTTGTTCATAACGTGCAAATCAACACCTTTCCATCTTGCAAGTATAAAGTCTCCAGGACTTCTAACTTTTTCTAAATACAACAATAGGTCATTGGAGTCTAGTGCTTCTTCAACATCATCAGTATCAAATGTTTTGTATAGTCTGATAGGTAGTTGTGGAATACCTTTATCTTGATATCCGCTTAACATGTGTGCGGCAATACTAAAACTATAATCGTTTCTGTATATAGCACCATACCATCTATATAAGTCTCCGTAATAGTCTTTATTGTCTTTGACATGCTTTACAAAATTAAAGAAAGTTTCCGCATAGGCTGACTTACGGAAATACACAACCGTTGCCCAGTACATGGTAATACCTGTAGGGCCTAGTCGCTCCAATGCAGGAAACTCTCTTTCTGATAGTATATCGTTATACTCCCAGTTCATCATTAATTCGTTATTATGTCCCCATACTTGATTTAAAGCATCGCTTTGTATAAGGTAATCCACGTCTATAAGCAACGTTTCTTCGTACGGTGATATATCGTATGCATCACAACGATTAACGTTGTAAAACTGCAAATTCTTTGCTGTATGACTAGTATCTTTGTACAGCCTTACATTGCTTTGTTTAAATTTTATATCTTTGTCTACAACAACTGTATTCTTAAATGCTTGTTGCATTTTTCTAATACCTATTGTTTCTTTGCCGTGTTCTAAACTATGAGGATCTGTTACTACAGTTATTTGGGTCCTATCTAAGCCCATGTATTTTTGTATCAGCAAACTATTAACGTATGCTAATTTAATATAGTCTATCTCTGTATTGTTGTGGGCAAACATTATTACCCCACGACTTTTATTCGCCACTCTCACTTCCTGGATTATTTAAATCTAATACAGAAGATACTTTCCTTGCTTTTCTTATTTTCTCATACTCTACATAGTAGTCGTTTGTAACTTCAAAATATCTGCTCATTATTTCAGAATAAAAGTTTTGTAGATCTACTGCTATTGGATGATTGTATATATCCAATAGAACAGCATCGGTGTGCTTGTCGTCTATCAAAATTTTAACAAAAGTAATAAGTTCTCTGTCAATAGTAAAAGTTCCACCATTAATGCTGTAACTTAAAAGACTTTCTGTCTTTGCTTTTAAGACTTCTTTTTGATTGTTTAGTGTTTGTCTGTAATTAGAAAACTCTAATGCCGTTTGTAATTTAGCCGCCATAGTTTATAATCTCGTGTATTTATACTGTTATTTAGCGGCCATAAAAAAAGCCAGTTATAGAACTGGCTTCCTTATATGTTTGATTTTTGTATTATGAACCTGTTATATTACCCATGCTGTCTGTAGGTGTTGGAAAACTAAATCCTGAACCATTTGCATCTGGTTGATGTCTTCTACAGTTAAGAGTAAGTGTACCTGTTGCCGCGGCATCAATAACGTTATCTGTTGCGTCAACTAATGATGTTTTTAATGTAACCACAGTTGGGTTTGAGGTATTGTTGACCTTACCTTCAAGTTTAATATAGTCACTTGAATATGGTGAACTTGCACCGTAGTAAATCCAAAGTTCCTGATAACTTGTTGTTAGTTCATAAAAGCCTTTGTTATTACCAGTACCTGCACTAGCATGAAATTCATCATAACTCATTGAGACGTCACCCATGCCACTTAATCTGTTTGCATGTGCTGTAAACTGATCACCTGAGGAACCTGTGTATGAACCTGATATGCCTAATCTGCCGCCACCGTTAAAGAATGATCTACAATCGTTTTCATTTGAAAATGTCCATGTAGTTTCTTGTGTTAGTGTATTTGTCCATGAACTAGTAAATGTTTTACTAGCATCTGTTGATACAGTTAATGAGCTAGGACTAAATCTATTATTCCAACAATCTTGTATGTTTAACATTAAGTTAGTCCAAGTTGTTGCATTAATTGTTGTACTTGATGTTACATCAGTGCCTACATTTGTTCTAAGAGTTACACCTTGGAATGCACATAAGGCCTGTACATCGTCCTGTAAATCTTTAAAACCGTTTGCACTTGTGGCATCAATTGTTTCACCTGCTGATACAGTTGATACACCTGCTCCACCTTGACCGTAACCTTTAATGTTTGCCTGTACTGCTGGTATTGTTCCTGTTGATTCGTCTGCTGGTGTACCTAATAAAGCATCTACGTTTGCTCTAGCATTATTGAAATCTGCATCATCAATAGTATCTCCTGCAACAACGCCTGTCATTGTGGTTCCACCTGATAGTGAATATGTTGATCCTGATGCCATATTATGCTCCTAATTTATACTACTATTTACCTATTTTACGCCAACGACTGCTTCAATAACTCCAGCATCGCCATCGTCTTTATCTTGTAAGGCTCTACCTATAACTGCTCTTGCATCATAACTTTCGCCTTGTGCCCAAGCAAGTCCAGGTACATCACTTGATACAAGTCTGTCGCCTTTGCTTATTTTTCCTATTACTTTAACAGGTACTCTTCCTGTTAATGCTACTGGTAATCCTTCTGCATCTTTATTCATTAATAGTGCTGGATTAGTTGATATCACACCAAATACATTTATATCTGCATGATTTTCTGTTTGTGTTATTTCTGCACTTCCGCCCAATTTCACAACTGTGCCTGGCTCGTAATCTACATCTGCGGAATATATCTCAGCCAAGTCAGCATATCGAGCCGTTACTGCTTGACCATTAAATACTGTTGCTGTTAATGTACCACTGCTTGGGTTATAGGTGTACCCTGAATCTGTTCTAACATCTTCGTTACCTGTTGCCGAATCGGCAAATAATGGGAAATGAGATGCGTTTGTAGAATTTGTTGCAGTTAGTGTTACTTTAGTACCTACATCTGCTGTACCATTAAACACACTTGCTGTAAGTGTATTAGTTGAAGGTGTATAAAACAATCCTGTATCAGTTTTAATTGCTTCGTAACCAGTGGCACCTGCACTAATTAATATAGAATGTGATGAAGCAGAACTATTTTCTGCTGTTAAATTTATTGTGTTTGCTTTAGTTGATGTACCAGTAAGTGTACCAGTTAATGAAATATTATTAAAGTTACTTGTACCTGTACTTGTAACATCACCTGCTAATGCACCTACAAAGTCTGTAGATGTAATGCTTGTCATTCCTGTAATTGTTGTATCTAATGATACTGTTGCATCATTTCCTGATACTACTGATGTTAATCCTGCACCTGTTTTAATTCCTAATGTTTCTGTATCTAAATCAATTGTTCCTGAGCCTGAGTCACCTGCTATGTTGAGATTATCATCTGATGCTGTTACCTGTGCATCAACGTATGCCTTAATTGATTCCGATGTTGCTAGTGATGTTGCACTTGCTGATGCCATTGAGTCATCATCAATGAAGTTAGCCATTGTTAATGCGCCATCGCTTAAACTACCAAATGTTAATGTTCCTGATGCTGTAATGGCTGTAGTTGATAACAAGTTTGTTTGTGGAACAAACGTTAGTCCTGCATCGTTCTCTAAAGAATATTGAGAATCATCAGTAGAACCATTTACAAATGTTAAGAATCTTTGATTACTTAATGAACCTTGATTATCTATTAATACTTTAGAAGCCGCACCAGAGATTGAACTTGATCCTGCTAATACTAATGTACCGTTACTGATTGTTAAGTCTGTTCCTGAACCTAATACTATATCACTGTTAAATGTTGTACCACCTGTGAATGTTGTTGTACCAGCAACTGTGATAGTGTCTGCACTATCGTCGCCTAGGTTAACAGCACCATTCATTGTGGTTGTACCTGAAATTGTTGCACTAGTTAATGTTGCTAAACTAGACACAGTCATTGCTGTGGAGTTTAGTGTAGCAATAGTGGCTGTGCCATCTACTGTTAAACTTTGCGTATCAATTGCATTACCAAAAATTGTCTCTACTTTCTCTGCGTCAGTACCTAAACTTTGTGTGTTTACACCATTAAGTGTTAGGTTACCGTTTATAGTTGTATCACCACTTAGTGTGGTATTTGCACTTACTATCAAGTTTGCAAATGTGGCAACACTGGTTGTACCTGTGATATCACCTGTTAATCCAATACTTCCGCCTACTGTTAGGTCACCTGTTACTGTTGCCGCACCAGGAATACTTAATAATGTATTAACTGTTAAACTATTAACGTGTTGTGTTGAAACTGGATTCGATGCATCACCTATTGCTGTTGCATACAATGTTGAGAAGTTTGCTGTTTGCGATGCTTCGTATTCTGCACGTTGGTTTGAACCTGGTAAAATAATCCCTGCCGCTCTACCTGTTCTTGCTGAAGCAATACCTCCAGTACCTGTAAGTTCTGGATAGTAGTCTATTGTTTCTGTTCCAACTGCTGTTGCTGTTGGGTTTGCTATTGTAAAAGAAGCATGATCGGAGTATATAGTCATTATTGTTTCTTTCTGACCATTTACTGTAGTTGTACCTACGTTTCCTGTTGATCCTGACTTAGTATATACTAATGCTAAAACAGGTAATGTTGTACCTGTTGAAGTTTTTAAGAATAGTGTTCTCAGTCTTGCACCATAGTGTGCAGGAGAACCATTAGTTGAATCCGAAGAGTATGCTGTTGTAACATCTCCAGGATAGTTTGCTTCTACAAATGCTGTACCATTATGTACTTCTAATTTGTTTGTATCTAAGTTAAAAAACTGTGTTCCTGAACCTTCGCCTTCTGTGGGTCTTCCTGTAGAAGATGCTGAAGCAACTACTACACCCGAACGTTTCCAATTTGTGCCGTCCCAAACTCTAAGTAGGTCTTCACCTTTGTCAAACCAAATTTGACCAATTAATTTTGTACCTGGAGTTGGTGCTGACACACCAGCAAAGTTTTCGAGGTGCCTAATGGCATTCTGAGCAAAGTACTGACCGTAGTTCGCTGTATTACGACCGATCAATGCAAGTGAAAACTGGCTAGTGTTTACCTGATTATCTGCAACGGAGTAATTTAACGTACCGTCTGTATTTGTTATATCATATGACATTAGTGTCTTTCCTCATTAAACTTTTGTTTTTCATTACTGTTATTTATCATCTTAATTAAATACGCAGTTATTAAAATCCTATATTAAGGCTTATGCCTGCTAAAATATCGCTAAGATCTATTACACCTATTTCGTCAAGTGCTTCCTGGATACTTCTTTGTATTTCAGCCTCTGAATAAATTTCGATTGTGCCGGCTGTAGTACCCGTTGTAGGTGCCTGCTGAACTGCTTTCTTAGGTTTCACATATCCACATGATGTTGAATTAAGTTCTATTATTGCATTATATGAACCACCTAAGCCGTTTGCATAGTTGCCGTATTTTGTAGTTCCTTCACAATAAGTATCTAATATTGTTCCTGCTGTTGGGTGTGGATTTACAAATGGATCTTGATCTGGATCACCTTCATCTACAGTTATTACTTGATTAGTTGCTGGCTCAAACACATCTCTGTCATCTATTATAATTTTAACAGGCGACACTGGTTCTCTGCCTCCTCCATAAATGCCTCCTTCTGGTTCTACCCAAATATCTATTATTCCTGTTGGTAATGTGTCTAAGAAAATATTAGTGCTTATTGTTCCACCTGGTCTTGTTGCTTGGCTGGAAGTATTATAGAATTCCCAATTGAATGTGCATGATGCCGATGCCATACTGCTAACAAGGAATCTTGCTGTTAATTGCAATGTTGCTGTAGTATCACTAAATGATGCTTTTGCTGTTGCCATTCCTGAAGGACTCACATTAAAAAGATAGTCCTCTCTGCTAATTGTTCTACTTATTTTCCCAGCACTAGTTATCCTTGGCACCCAGTCCCCTTCTAAAGGTTGAGGAGATGCATAGTCCTTAGTCTCAAATCCAAATATATCATTATTAACTGTGTATGTGCCATCTGTCTTTAAAGCAACTATACAATATATAGTATCACTGTATGCAAGACCATTGTAACCTGCTTTTGCATGTACGGAATGTGAAGGGTCTGCTGTTTTTGTTGGTAACGTAACTGGTTCAGCATGAGTGTTCTTAATTTTTAATTTTGCTCCAGTTTGAACATATAATGTACCATTTTTAAATACTTTTATCTGTCCACCAGTGACATCTTCATAATGATTTGCTCTTACCACAGTATCTACGGTAAATGATCCACTGTATCTTCCTGTGTGCAAACTACCAGTATATGGTGTACTGAATGTACCTGTTGTGGCACTCACTGCCGCAGATGGGAATGTTGTTTCCCATGTGTAATCTGTTACTGTAAAATCCATACCTTCAAGAGTATATGTAAATGATTCGCCTTCGTTGACAGTATTTTTATCAACACTTTTTGTTAATAGTCGAGCACCAAATGGAGCATTATTCTTAACTAATATGCTGTCGCTTACTGAACTTGCTGACTCCCATTCTGATGAATCATATGGCGATGCTGATATTGTTAAAGTTCTATCATCTGATTTACGACTAGTACTCACATAAGAACCGTTTACACCAGCACCGAGTGTAAATGATTGGTCATTGCTTTCTATTAATAATTTGCTGAGTCCACTCGGTAATAATTGAGGAGAATCATTTGCTGGGCTTTTGCCTATAGTAATATATTGTCCTATTGCATGTTGAGTTTGAACTGTTACAGTAAACTTCATATCTTCAGTTGGATTAAATGCCGATCTGTTAGGATTCTCATCTACTTGACTTTTATCAATACTTAGACCTAAAAGAGTAGGTTTTCTATTCTCGATTGTTTTACTACCTATAATAACTTCTTGTGTCTGTTGTGGTACTGGAACTGAAATAGTTACAGCACTACCAGTAGGTGATGTGTATGCTCGTTTACGAAATACTACAAATCTATATTTGTAATTGCCAGCAACTGTATATTTAATATTGGCAGTAAGTCTGGTCCAAAATTCCATAGGATCGATTGAACCAAAACTAGGCTCAAAGACATTTGTAAAACCAAAATCACTTGTGACATTTGTTTCTACGCCAGAGTTTAAAGATCTATAAACAGTATAATCCCAATAAGGGTTGCCTGTTGCTACATATCCATTATGCCTCTCAGGTAAATCAAAACCACTTGTATCTGGAATAAATTGTGTATCAGATCGATCATAAATTTTAAAATAGAATCCTAATGTAAATTGAGGATAGTATGTTGGTTGGCCATTTGAGTATATGACTATAGTTCTCTTTTCTGGATTGCGTAATGTTGGAATTAATTTTGATCTAAACGTGGCTGTTGGCGCATTGCCAATTGTTCTATTAACAGTATATTCTGGAAACTGTTCAGTTGCAGTTGCTACTACTGATGCAGTATCGTTTCTAGATGTAAATGCTTCGCCACGTGCTACAAAAGTTCTAGTTCCTGCTGTGTCAAGCGGTACTAGAAGTTGTGATGTAATATTATAAAGTGGCCCTATAGTTCCTCCGCGAGGCAGAGTGATTCTTCCAACGTAGTTGCGTGTATCTGTTGCATTCATTGAACTAGTTACATCAACAAATCCTCCGCCGGTAGTCTCATACCATCTTGTTCTAGGTACTGGTACATTTTGTGTAACATCGTATGCTAATACAGGTTGTTCGTTTGGATTATTTTCGCTTTTCCAATTAACACTTAATGATGTTGTTCCTGAAGGACTAACAGAATTATTTGTTACAAGAGTACTCTGACTTAGTAATGTAACTCCTGGAGTTAAAGGTGTGTTATCGCCTAGTTTTGTGCAACCATCAAGTTGACTAAAACTAATAGATTTAGTTGTTGGAATTATTCTTCTTGTATTTGAGGGAACATGCAGAAAAAATTCACCTCGGTACGCACCTAAATTTCTGCCTTGTGATAATTCGTTGTTGATTTCTGAGGAGAGCTGAATCCCACCTGTTTTACTTATCGCCATTGGAACGTTTAGACTCCTGCATCAAGTCATTAACCTGCGCCTGCAATTCTTTTATTGCTTCAACAAGTAAACTGACTGTGTTGCCGTATGCAACACTTAACATGCCATCTTCGTTCTCATGAACTGCTTCTGGTAGCACTTGTTGGACTTCTTGTGCAATTAAACCTGTTAGACGTTTGTCCTGACCAATTTTTTTAAATGTGTAACCATTAAGTTCACTTACTTTTTGTAGTGCGTTTTCTATAGGTTTTATGTCTTCTTTTAATCTTTTATCTGA
>MDSV01244306.1_pt1 | contig 15294 bp, 9 predicted proteins | sample 810851 | NCBI WGS metagenome assembly MDSV01 (sample SAMN05326640, study PRJNA326480) | marine metagenome | isolation source: seawater | place: Atlantic Ocean: North East | collected 2012
CGACTGCTAATTCTGCTGACACAGCAAAATAATTTTCACAAAACATAACATACACCCCTTTTTCACTATATAAATATTATAAATATAGAGAGAGAGGGTGTATGACTAATATTACTGCAAAAATTACAACAACTAATCTTACGGCAAATGTAAATGCCACTACAGCTCCTGGTCCAAAACAGGTATCTGTAACTACTCCCTCAGCAACAACAAAATTAAATAACTTAGAAGATGTAAATGTTTCTACTTTAGCTGATGGTGCATTATTGCAATATGATGATACTAGCAAAAAATGGACAAGTCGAAATGAATTAAAAACTGAAAGTGGAAATTTAATATTAAACGGAGGCACATTTTAGGAGAGAATAAATGGCAACAATAATTAAAATAAAACGAACTACCGGCGCTACCGCTCCTAGTGGTTTAAATCAAGGAGAGTTAGCCTATGTTTATGATACTTCAGCTGCAAGTGCAGGTGCTGGTGGTAACGGTTTACGTTTATTCATAGGTGATCCTACTTCGACATCAAATTCACCAATTGAAATTGCAGGTGAATATTTTACAAATCTTTTAGATCACTCTCATGGTGTAGCAACAGCTTCATCAGGTGTATTGTTAGATTCTAATAAAAAAATTGATGAATGGAGTATAGATAATTTAAAAATAGATGGTAGAACAATATCATCAACAGACTCAAACGGTAATATAGAAATTACACCTAACGGAACTGGTAAATCAATTATCAAAAATATATACGTTGATAATTCAAGCACAACTTTACAAGAATACATTGAAGATATTTCTGGTGGTTCTGTAACTGCTGGTGAGGGTATTGATGTAACTTATGATGACGCTGCTGGTACAACTACAATTTCTGGCGAAGACGCTACAGATTCAAATAAAGGTATTGCTTCTTTTAGTGCAAATGATTTTTCTGTTTCATCTGGAGCTGTAACTGTAAAAGCTGGTGGAATATCAAACGCACAACTAGCTGGTTCAATTGCAACTTCAAAACTTGCAACTGGTTCACTAACTATTGGTTCTGATACAATTTCACTAGGTGGTACGCAAACAGATTTAAATGGTATTACTTCTCTTGACGTAGATAACGTTACAATTGACGGTAACACCGTTTCAACAACAAACTCAAACGGTAATTTAGCTCTTGCTCCAAACGGCACAGGTTCAGTTACAGTTCCTTCAGGTTATGAAGCACGTGCTGGGTTTAGTTCAGATTCACTTGTAAATAAAACTTATGTTGATAGTGTTGCTAATGGACTTGATGTTAAGGCATCCGTCCGTGTCGCTACTACAGCAAACTTATCTGTTAACTACAATAACGGTGCTGGTACTTTAACAGCAACTTCAAATGGTGCAATTTCTATTGATGGTGTAACTCTTTCATTAAACGATAGAGTTCTTGTAAAAGATCAATCAGTAGCTGCTCAAAACGGTTTTTATAAAGTTACAACAACTGGTAGTGGTAGTGCTGTTTTTGTTTTAACTAGAACACCAGACGCTGACGCTGCTTCTGAATTAACTTCAGGTGCATTTACTTTTACCGAAGAAGGTTCTTCTAATGCTGACAATGGTTATGTTTTAAGTACAAATGGTTCTATTACACTTGGTACAACATCTATAAATTTTGAACAGTTTTCTGGTGCAGGTCAAATTTCAGCTGGAAACGGTTTAACTAAAACTGGTAATACAATTAACGCTGTAGGCACAGCAAATAAAATTTCTGTTAGTGCTGACGCTATTACTATTGCTAGCACATATGTTGGTCAAACTTCAATCACTACACTAGGTACAATTACAACTGGTGTATGGAATGGTACTGCAATTGCAGCTACTTCAGGTGGTACAGGATTAACAAGTTATTCAACAGGTGATATAATTCGTGCAAGTGGAGCTAATACATTGGCTGCATTATCACTTGGTGCAAATGGTAAAATTTTACAATCCAATGGTACAAATGTAACTTATGGAGATGTTGACGGCGGAACTTATTAGTAGTCGTCAAAAACAAAAATTATGGCGACTGTTATTAAATTAAAAAGAAGCGAGACTGCAAGTTCAGTTCCAAGCACATCTGATTTACAAGTAGGTGAATTGGCTATCAATACATCTGATAAAAAAATTTATGTGAAAGATAGTGGCAGTAATATTGTTGAAGTTGCTTCAAGTGACGTAGATGAGGCAACGGCTTTAGCAATTGCGCTAGGATAAACCATGGCAAATACTTTTAAAGTTAAAACAAAAACTGGTGCAAGTACAGCAGCTGATACAGCTATGGCAATTTATGCCACACCTTCTTCTACTACTGCTATAATTTTAGGATTAACTCTTTCTAATATATCAACTTCAAACATAGAAGTAACTGTTAGCTTTGAAAATAATGACAGTGATAATGTAAGTATTGTAACTAACGCAGAGGTGCCCGCTAAAGCGTCATTAGAAATAATGTCAGGGAATAAATACGTTATGGAGGCAGCAGATACTATAAAGGTTACAAGTAATACAGCAAATAGTGTAGATACAACTTTAAGTATAATGGAGATAACGTAAGATGGCTAGTTATCTCGGAAAATCACCTGCTCGTCTGGCAATTATAACAGACGACACAATCACATCTTCAAAAATTTTAGATAATACAGTTACATCAGCTGATATACTTAACGCAACTATCACAGGTGCTGATTTAGCCTCAGATATAACAATCACAACAACTGGTACTATATCAATGTCAGGTGGACAAGCTATACCAGGTATAATTGGTGGAACAAATTTTAGTGAATCTATTTTAGTTGGCCATTCAACAACAGGAACTTTAAATAGTGCTACTGGAAATGTAGGTATAGGTGATGATGTATTTTCTAGTATGACAGGTGGTGATAATAATGTTGCTGTTGGTAACAATGCTGGAGCTGCTATCATTGGTGGATATAGAAATGTAATTATTGGCTCAGACGCTGGTTGTAACATGGCAAATGGTCCATACAATACAGTTGTTGGTGCAATGGCAGGAAAAACAATATCAACAGGTCAGTTTAATACTTTTATAGGTGGTAAATCTGGTGAGTTTGTGTCAAGTGGTCAGGGAAATGTAATGATTGGATTTGGTGCTAATCCATCTTCTTCTACTGGAAACCATCAATTAAAAATTAGAGGTGATAATAACAGTGGTAGTGCTGTAGATTGGATTACAGGTGACAGTTCAGGAAATCTAGTAACATCTGGTAATGTAACTTTAGCAAACGACAAGAAGGTAATTTTTGGTGACGCTGGAGAAAACATAGTAGGCGATGGATCTAATTTAAGTATTAATTCTTCAGGATATTTTGCTGCTACAGTTACGGGTAATATTTTATTAAGTAGTGCAAATAATGGTTTTGTTGCTATGAGAAAATCTGGTACAACATACTTAGATTTTTCTACAGTTGGAACTACGGCATTAATTTCTTCAAAAATTAATGATTATGATTTGATATTTAAAGGTAATGATGGTGGTTCAATGTTTAATGCGTTGACATTAGATATGTCAGAAGCTGGTACAGCAACATTTAATAATGATGTAAAATTAGGAGATAGTGGTAAATTAACGCTTGGTGCTGGTGACGATTTGCAAATTTACCATGATGGCAGTAATAGTTATATTGACGATTCTGGTACTGGTGATTTATATATTAGATCAAATTTTTTAAGACTTGGAAAATACACAGGCGAAACAATGGCTACTTTTGCGGCTGACGGCGCTGCTGTATTAAGACATAATAATGTTGCAAAATTTGAAACAACATCAGCTGGTGCAACAGTATCAGGTGATTTATTAATAGGTAATTCTGCTAATAACCATGAGATTGCTATATGTAGAATTACAAGTAGTCCTTCTACAATTAAATTACAAGCACATTCAAATGAACCAAAAATTATGTTTGGTACAAATGGTGTTGGAACTTATGGATTAAGATTTTCTGATACCAGCGATAATGTGTTAATGAAATTAACAACAGCAGGTAGATTAGGAATTGGAACTTCAAACCCGGATGAGGAATTGCACATTGTTAACGCAAGTGATCCTAGAATATTACTTGAAGATAGTTCAGGTGATAATCAAGTTGCTGTAAGATATAAGTCAGCAAATAGATGTTGGATTGCTGGTTCATCTGGTGGTAATTCCACTTTTAGTATTTCTTATGCTGACGCTTTTGGTAGTAATGATTATTTTAATGTACATTTAAATGGAAAAGTTGGAATAGGTACAACTAGTCCCTCACAAAAATTAACAATTGCAGATACAACTACATCACAAATACATTTACATTCAGCTTTACCATCTATCAGATTTTCTAGTGATACTGGAGGTGGTAATGAAGCAACAAGAGCATTTGTTGGAATGGCAACAGGTACTAATAATTTTGTAAATGGTTCATCAGCTAGTGACTTTATTGTTAGAGGTACTTCAGGTGGTAAATTAATTTTTGGTGGTGGTGCAGATATATATGGATGTTTTAGTAATGCAGGTCATTTTCAAGTAGATTTAACAACCTTTAATGTTGACGCAACAAATAATAGAGTAGGTATAGGTACAGCAAGTCCTACACAAGCATTAACAATATCAGGTGGTAACAACGCTAAATTAGCATTTACAGGTGGCGGAGTACAAAGTTTATATTTTAATGATTCTGACACATCATTGGCAGGTTATTTTCATTACGATCATTCAGCTGATCAATTTAGAATGAACACCTCAGGATGTTTTGCTTTTACAGGTGGTTGTGTTGGAATAGGTACAACAACTCCAGCATCCGAATTTCATGTACATGCTTCTGGTAGTAATACAGTTAATATGTATTTAACAAATGATACTACAGGTTCAACAAGTGGTAATGGTTTAGAAATAGGATACTCAACTGGTAGCAACACAGCATTTTTTATTGCACATGAAGGTTCTGGAGGATTTTTATTTAAAGCAGGTGGATCTGGTACTAGTGCGGAAAGATTAACAATTTCTAGCGCAGGTCTAACTACTTTTTGTAATAATAAAATACGTCTCGGTGATGGAACAAGAACACATGATTTAGGATTTGATGGTTGTCAAATCTTTTATGGTGAAGACGCTTTATCTTCTAATAATCAAGGTTTAGGTAATATTGCTTTAGGTTATGAGGCAATGAAAGCCAATGTATCAGGTTGTTATAACACAGCAGTAGGACATCAAGCTCTTACGTCAAATGTAAGTGACGCTGGTTCATATAACACTGCTCATGGTTATCAGGCATTATATAATAATACAACAGGTGAAAAGAATACTGCTGTTGGTTATCATTCAATGTATGCTAACACAACTGGCGAATACAATGCGGCTATAGGAACAGATTCACTTCGAGCTAACACTACTGGTCAACAGAATGTTGCTTTAGGTCATAATTCATTATACAATAATACAGCAGGTTTTGGTCAAGTTGCTGCTGGTTACAAATCATTATTTAATAATACAACAGGTAATTACAATGTAGCTCTTGGTGCTTACAATTTAGAAGCAAACGTTTCTGGTAGTTGCAATGTTGCTATAGGATATGAAGCGCTTCAATGTAACAAAGCTGATCGAAATGTTGCCGTAGGTTATCAAGTATTAAAAGAAAACACCACAGGTACAAAAAATGTTGGTGTAGGTGATGGTGCATTAAAATGTAACACAACAGGTAACTGTAATGTTGGAGTAGGTATTTCTGCTCTACAAGCTAATACTTCAGGTCACTCTAATATAGCAGTAGGTATGCAAGCGCTAAATGCTAACACTATTGGTATACGAAATATCAGTATAGGATTTACATCACTTAGAGCTAATACAACAGGTATTAATAACGTTGCTATTGGTAATGCTGTTATGTATACCAACACAGTAGGTAAAAATAACGTTGCTGTTGGTGCTTATGGATTATATAAAAATACGACTGGATGTGAAAATGTTGCCGTAGGTTTAAATGCTTCTATGTGTAATACAACAGGAACTTTTAACGTAGCTGTTGGATCGTGTTCGTTATGTGCAAACACGGTAGGTTGTTCTAATGTTGCAATTGGAAGAAATACTTTAAAAGAAAACACAACAGGAACTTTTAACGTAGCTTTAGGAGATCAAGCTCTTAGACAAAATACAACTGGTATAAGCAATATTGGAATAGGTTATTTAGCTTTGCTTACTAATACAATAGGTCACTCAAATGTTAGTTTAGGTAGAGAAACACTGAGATTAAATACAACTGGTTGTCAAAATGTTGCTATAGGTGCATTTGCATTATGTAAAAATACAACAGGTATTAATAGTGTTGCTATAGGTTTACGAGCACTAGAATGTAACACAACAGGTCAAACTAACGTTGCAGTTGGTACATGTACTTTAAGATCAAATACAAATGGTTGTTTTAACGTTGCAGTAGGTTTTCAATCTTTACTCGATAATACAACAGGTTTTGATAATGTAGCTTTAGGTTATCAAGCGCTTAAAGAAAATACAACAGGTAGATTTAACATAGGAATAGGTACTCAAGCTGGATTAAGTAATACAACAGGTAGTGCTAACATTGCTATGGGTCAATGTGCTTTTCGAGCAGCTGAAACTGGTAGTTCAAATGTTGTTATAGGACATCAAGCTATGCTTGCTGGAGAAGGAACAATAGAAAATAATGTTGTAATAGGAACAGCTGCAATGTATTGTGGTCAAGCTGGTGTTGGTAACGTAGCAATTGGACGTGATTCTGGTAAATGTTTAAACGGTGGACAAAATAATGTAATGGTTGGTTATCAAGCTGGTCGTTGTATAACATCAGGTTGTGCCAACGTTTTAATAGGAGAAGCCGCTGCTTCACAAATAACAACTGGTTGTAATAACGTGGCTGTTGGTATTGAAGCAATGCAACAAAACACAACAGGTAAATGTAATGTTTCAGTAGGAAGCTGCGCTGGTAAATCAAACAGTAGTGAAGAAAACGTATTTATAGGTCATACAGCTGGTTGTACTAACACTCTAGGAGGCAATGTATTTGTTGGCTCTAGAGCGGGTAAAAATTCATACGCTAGTCAAAATAATACTATTTTAGGTAGGTCTGCTTTTGAAAATGGTAGAGGAAGTTATAACGTAATCTTAGGAAGACAAAGTATGAATTCCACAAATCAAAGCCAAAATAGTAATGTTGCTATAGGATTTCAAGCAATGTGTAAAAATGAAACAAGTGAAAATACAGCTGTAGGTAATTGTGCAGGATGGTATAATACAACTGGATCAATTGTAGCATTTGGTAATCAAGCTTTAGTTAACAATACAACAGGTGTATGTAATACTGCTGTAGGATATCGTGCTTTATGTAGCAATACAACTGCTACTCATAATACAGCAGTTGGACATTGTTCTTTAGGAAAAAATACAATTGGTCTTCACAATACAGCTGTTGGTGCTGTTTCTTTATGTAAAAATACAACAGGATCAGCAAACACAGCAGTAGGTTATCAATCACAACATAGTGGTACAACTGGTTGTAAAAATACATCTTTTGGAGCTTTTGCGTCCACAACTAATACGACAGGTCGTTGCAACGTATCAGTAGGTTGGGGAGCTTTATATACAAACAAATGTAGCAATAATACAGGAGTAGGTGTTTGTTCTTTATACAACAATACAACTGCAACTGGTAATACAGCGATAGGAAGACAATCATTAGCATTAAATACTATAGGAAATAATAATACGGCAGTTGGACAAAATGCCTTATATTCAAACACAACAGGTTTTACAAACACCGTTGTTGGAAGAAATGCTGGTTATGGAATTACAACAGGAACAACCAATACAATAATTGGAGACGCTTCAGCTTGTACACTAACAACAGGTTGTTATAATACTTTTGTTGGTGCAAATCATACCCCATCTGCTGTTGGAGTTTTATTTGAGTATGTTATAGGATACTCAGGTACAGGTAAAGGTAGTAATACTTTTTTTGCTACAGGTGCTAATGGTGCTTATAACGGAAACAACTCAGCGTCTTGGGCTACAACATCAGATAAAAGAATAAAGAAAAACATTACAGAAAATAATACTGGCTTGGAAAAAATTAATCAAATACAAGTTAGAAATTTTGAGTATAAAACTCCAGATGAAATTAATGAAGTTCCTAAACATGTTGCAATAGATAAAAAAGGTGTTCAAGTAGGTGTTATTGCACAAGAAATAGAACAAATTTTACCAGACGTTGTAAATGTAGAGTCTACAGGAGTTAAATCAGTAAATCCTGACAATATCACTTGGTACTTAGTTAATTCAATAAAAGAATTAAAATCAGAAATAGAAAAATTAAAGGCAAAAATTGATACTTTAAAAGACGCATAAATATAATTAAATTATGGAGATATTATGGAACTAAACACTTATATAGTAGAGGGTGGTGTGGGTAAATGTTCAGCATTTACAGCCCTAATTGATAAACTTGCCGAAAAGGCAGGTCAACCAATACAAGTCTATACACCTTATGTACAAAGCTTTGCAAACAATCCAAATGTTAAAATGGCATTTGAACAAACTTTACCCTTAAATGATAAACGTATTATGGATTCGAATAACATTTATTATTCAGAACCATATAAATCAAATTTTCAATTTGGTAATCAACATTTAATAGAAGCATATTCAAAACTACATGATGTAGAATTTGATGTAACTATGCGACCTAAGATGTTTACTGAAAATTTAAAACCAGCAGTTGATGATTGGAAAAGAAAACATAAAATAGTTGGCGATTATATACTTGTACAATTTACAGGTGGTCAGAGTGGTTGGAATGGAGGTGCTGTAAATACACCTTATAACAATAACAACCCAGGTAGAATATACCCTCAGTGGTTAGCACAAACAGTAATCAATACAATTAAACAAAAATATCCTCAATGTACGATTATTGATTGTACATTACCAAATGAGCCAGGTTATGCAGGCACAATTAAATGTGATTTACATTGGTCAGGCTTACATGAATTATTAAGAGACGCTAAAACATATATTGCAATTGATTCTTGTTTACAACACTTTGCAGCTTCTATTAAGAAAAGAGGCATTGTAATATGGGGTAGTACAAAGTGGACACAATTTGGTTATACTCACAATACTAATTTACATTATCACATGGGCGCTAAATGGAATGATAATAAATTTGACGCTAATGATCCTAGAAATGTGATGGTAGAACCAGAAAAAGTTTTAAATTGTTTTGAGGCATTGTATAATAACTATAAAGAAAAAGAAGTTAAATGTGCTAAAGAATAATGTGGAAAGAAGAGATTGAAAATGTATTTTGGACTAATTATAATTTTTTAGATGATGAATATATTGATAGTGTTTTAAAGTATAGTCAACAACATGGTCTAGTTGAAATAGAACAAAAAGATACCCATTATGAGGCCTACGCAGACTCATTAAGATATAAACCTGAATTTACTGTTCCAATAATATCTAAACTAAACGAACAATATAAGATATTGTTTAATAAACAAGCGCAAACTGTTGGTCTAAGTTCTTTACAATTTGTAAAAAAACGTTTTGTTCCTAATAAATCTTTTTATAAATTACATAAAGAAATACCAACCATTTATGGTGAGTGTGTGTTTATGTTTTATTTGACAGATGAAATTGACGGTGATTTAGTAATACCTGACTTTAATTATAGTATTACGCCTAAGAGAAATTTATGTGTTATTATGAAAACAGGATACTCACATTTGGTTGAAAATTGCACAGGAGAAAGGCAAGTAATTACGGGTTGGAGTTTTGCACCTCATAGCAGATTGACTAAAAATCTAAGAAAAAATTACGATAAACTGTAATAAATGTTATTATAAATAGTATTATTACAATATTAAGGAGAAAAAATGGCACACTCGAATGACGCAACAAAGAAACTTGAAAAGGCAACACCTACTACAAATACAGATGGTAAAGTTGTAAAATGGGATATAAGTTATTCTTATACAAAAGGTGATTATAAATCAGAATATTCACATGAAGTATATCAAACTGAAGAAGGTGATGAAAAATTTACCTTACAAGCACCAGATTCTTTTACTCAAGCTAGTTTAATTGCATTGTTGCCAATATCACATTGGAACGAAATTTTTAACAGTCAATACGATTCTGTACATCCAGAAACAGAAGCGGCTGTAGAAACAATAGACGCAGATTTTGATGTAACTACTTTAAAAACTTCTTAATATAAAGAGTATATTATGAAAAAAATATTAGTTGGTACGCCAGCACACGATGGAAGAGTTGAAGTATATTATGTAAACTCTTTGATACAAACTATTGAGTACATGAAAAGTAAGATGTATGAAGTAATACCTATTTTCATGTCATACGACAGTTTAGTACAAAGAGCTCGTAATGATTTAATAAAGATTGCAATTGAGGGAGACTTTGATTATTTATTTTTTATAGACAGTGATATGACATGGGAACCACAATGGATGTATGATTTAATAAACACACCTGTGGATGTTATAAGTGGAACTGCTCGTAAAAAAAGTGATAATGAAATTACTTTTGCAATAAAGATAAAAAGTGATTTTGAAAACGCTAAACGTTTACCTGAAAATCCAGATGTTATGGAAGTTGCAGGTACAGGAATGGCATTTACAAAATTAACAAGAAAAGCTTTTACTGATGTTTGGAACATAAGTCCCAAATATACAAATGGTGAAAGAGATGGTAGAATGGTATTTGATATTGGTATTGATAAAGATGGTGAATTATATAGTGAAGATACAGCATTTTGTAACAAGTGGAAAAGTTTAGGCGGAACTACTTGGGTCAATATCAGTATGACTTGTGGTCACATTGGATCAAAAGTTTTTACTGGTAACTTTAAGGAGTATTTTAAAGAATATACAAGGTTATATGGTAAAAACAAATAGTAGGATTCAATGTCAAAAGCACGAAGTTTAGCAGATTTAATTTCTGGTAATTCATTAATAGAAGTAGGTGAGATAGCCGCTAGTGCTATTACAACTGCCAAGATAGCAGACAATGCTGTCACAGGTGGAAAACTTGCCTCAGATATTTCATTTACAACAAGCGGTTCAATTGCGTTTGGTGACGCAGGAGAACATATCGCAGGCGATGGTACAAACTTAACAATTACTAGTTCACACAATACCATAATAGATAGTGCAAATCATATATTTTTAGACGCTAGAAATGGTGGAAATATATATTTCAGAGATGATACCTTACTTATAGGACAAGTTGTTAAATCTGGTAATAATGATTTTAAATTAAAAGCATTACAAAATGGTAAAGATTTATTTTTAGAAGGACTTGATAGCAGTGGTTCTTTAGTTCAAGCATTAACTTTAGATATGTCAGCAGATGGTATGGCTATATTTAACTCATCAATTGCTTTAGGCTCAGATACGGTAGCAAATCATTCAAGTGGTTCTTTAACAGGTGTAACTAAATTAGTATTTGGTGGAGACAATGACGCCAATGGTGTTATAGGTGGAAGAATTTATAGTAGCGGTAATGCATTACATATTCAAGGTGGAACAAGTGGTTTAAATTTAAGAGGTGCTAATAATACTGTACATTTAAATATTAATTGTTCAACAGGTAATGTAGGTGTGTGTTGTAAACTAGGTGTAGGAATGACACCTTCTTGTTTAATTGATGTTCAAGCACCTAATAATTCATCTCACGCAAGTTTAAGATTAAGGGATACTGATGGTAGATCATTGGTATTTAATGCACCTTATTCTGGTGCTCAAGCTTGTTTAGGAACAGTTGGTACAAATTCACAGGTAGGTATTATGGTCAATGGTACTACAACTGCTGCTTTTGATACCTCTCAAAATTTATGTTTATTAAAAATTTTATGTTTTTCGAATGACACTGGTGGCCCTCATTGTTTAGGTGCTACAGCAAACAACTTATATATTGGTAAACATGCTTTATGTGCTAACAATCAAGGTGCAGGAAATATTGCCATAGGTTATCAAGCAATGAAAGCCAATGTATCAGGTTGTTATAACACAGCAGTAGGATATCAAGCATTAATAGCTAATACTTCAGACGCAGGATCATATAACACTGCTCATGGATATCAAGCGCTTTATAATAATACTACAGGTGAGAAAAATACAGCCATTGGTTATCATTCAATGTATTCTAACACAACAGGTGAATATAACGCTGCCATTGGTACTGACTCTTTAAGAGCAAATACAATAGGTCAACAAAATGTTGCTCTAGGTCATAATTCGTTATATAATAACACATCAGGTTTTGGTCAAGTAGCCGCAGGATATAAAAGTTTATTTAATAATACAACAGGTAATTATAATGTAGGTTTAGGTGCTTACAATTTAGAATGTAATGTCACAGGTTCTTTTAACGTTGCAATTGGATATCAAGGTTTACAAAAAAGTTTAGGCGATAGAAACGTAGCTGTCGGTTATTGTGTTCTTGGTAATAATACAACTGGAACAGATAACCTTGCTATAGGATTTTTATCACTTTATCAAAATACAACAGGTAGTAATAACATTGGTATAGGTAGAGATTCATTAAGAAGTAATACTATAGGAAATTCAAATATTGCTCTAGGTTTTAATGCCGCTTTTGCAAATACAACAGGTGGTTCTAATGTCGCTATTGGATTAGCTACACTACAAAATAATGCAACTGGTGTTTCTAACGTTGCAATTGGAGAACGTAGTATGCATAATTCTAACGGAGCGCAAAGTAATGTTGCTATAGGTAGATGTTCGCTATGTCAAAATAGTGGAGATAATAATGTTGCAATAGGTACCGACTCTTTTAGAAATGGAACAGATTCTTCAGGTAATATTGGTATAGGTCCAGGTACTGGTTTAAATTCAGTCAGTTGGAATAATATCTTTATGGGAACTTATACAGCTCAGTTTATTCAAACAGGTGCTTACAATATAGCTTTAGGTACAGGTGCATTAAAAGGTGTATCAAGTGGTGTAAATACATGTTGTAATGTTTCTCTTGGATTTGAATCAATGAAATGTGTTGCTGGTGGTAAACAAAATATTGCTCTAGGATTTCAGTCTTTATATAGCGTTAATGCAAATCACAATATATCAATAGGTAATAGTTCTTTAAGATATAACACTACTGGTGCATGTCAAATTGCTGTAGGTGAAGAAGCATTATATTGTCATACAACAGGTTATCAAAATATTGCCATAGGATTTAAAGCTGCTAGAGAAAATGTATGTGGTAATACAAGTATCTTTATAGGTATGTGTTCAGGACATTCATCTGGAAATGGATATGGTAACATTGCAATGGGTATAGAATCATATTGTTCAGGTACAGGTTCATCAAATGTTGCAATAGGAGCACAAGCTTTTAAATGTGCAGGTGCAGGAAACTTTAATGTACTTTTAGGACATAATGTTGCTTGTTGTGCTAATGGAAGTTTTTCAAATAATGTCTTAATTGGAACAAATGCAGCTAAATGTAAAGTTTCAGGTATTAATAATACCGCCATGGGTTGGTGTACGTTAGGTGGAAACGCTGGATCTTCTAGTAGAAATACTGCAATCGGTTATGAGTCGCAGAAATGTAATACTAGTGGTGAAAAAAATACAAGTTTAGGTGTTTCAACTTTATGTGGTAACACAATAGGTAATTGTAACATTGCTATAGGTTATGAAACATTAAAAAATAATGTCAGTAGTCATAATAATATTGCTATTGGATGGTCAGCACTATTTTGTCATGGATCATCTGCTCAAGGTGCAGCTCCAAATATTGCTATTGGTTGTGGTGCAATGTATCATAGTACCACAGGTTACAGTAATATTGCTATTGGTTCTGAATCAATGAATAAAACTACTTGTGGAATTGCCAATGTTGCTATAGGTGCAAGTTCATTAAGAGATAATACGACAGGAAATAGTAACGTAGCAATTGGAGACGCTGCTTTAAAAGAAAATACAACAGGAAAACATAACGTTGCTGTTGGATCATATGCTCTTTGTAATAACGTAACTGGTTGTTTTAATACTGCCATAGGTGATCGAGCATTATTTGCTAACACAACAGCTTCATGTAATGTTGCTATAGGTTATAGTAGTTTAAGATGTAATACTACCGGTCAAAGAAACATAGCAATTGGTTCTAACGCTTTATGTGCTGGTACAACATCAATTAATAATACAGCAATAGGATATCATGCTTTAAAAACTAATTCTGCAGGTACTGAAAACGTAGCTGTTGGTGGTTGTGCTTTAGAGTTAAACACAACAGCCACCAGTTTAACAGCAGTTGGTTTTTGCGCTCTAAGAAGTAATACAACAGGTCATTCAAATACTGCTGTTGGTCGATCTGCTTTGGTAAGTAATACTATTGGAATATATAATTCGGCATTTGGGCGTGAAGCTTTAAAAAGTAATACGACAGGTTATAATAATTCAGCTGTAGGTTTTGCCGCTCTTTGTAGTAACACTACAGGTATTAACAATGTTGCCTTAGGTTTAAAATCTTTATTTTGCAATACTTCAGGACTTGCTAATATAGCTTTAGGTACATGTTCTGCTTTGTGTAATACGGAAGGTAATTATAATATAGCTATAGGATTTCAAGCAAACTGTGCCGTTACAACTCAGGATTATAATGTTGCAATAGGATATCATGCTTTAAAAGCAAATACACAATCAAGTAATATTGGAATAGGTTGGGGAGCATTATGTGTTAATACAACAGGTACTGCTAATTTAACTCTTGGTAATTTTTCATTAAGAAATAATACGACAGGTAACTTTAATGTTGCTATAGGTAATCTTACTTTAGACAGTAACGTATCAGGTGTAAATAACATTGCTGTTGGTTATCAATCACTAACTAATAATACGAACGGTGATAGTAATATTTCTACAGGATGTAGAGCAATGTGTTGTAATACTACTGGTGGTTCAAATGTAGTTTATGGAACTAATGCATTAATGACTAACACTACAGGAAGCACTAATACAGCTATCGGTACATCAACTTTAACTAACGCTACAACAGGTTATGGAAATCTTGCTATTGGATTTAGTGCTGGTTGTACAATTACATCTGGTTCTGGTAACGTATTAATTGGAAACTGTCAACAAGTTTCCAGTGTTACAGGAGATAGACAATTAAAAATTGGTACTTTTGATGGTTTAACAAATTTAACTTGGCTTTCTGGAGACAGCTCTGGTAATTTAACAACTGTTGGTGATGTAACTTTAGCAGAC
>MDSV01238038.1_pt1 | contig 15286 bp, 12 predicted proteins | sample 810851 | NCBI WGS metagenome assembly MDSV01 (sample SAMN05326640, study PRJNA326480) | marine metagenome | isolation source: seawater | place: Atlantic Ocean: North East | collected 2012
CGCCGGCTGCGTGAAGGAGTAGTTGCCCCCCCTCTGCGGCTTCGCCTTGTCCTTCTTCTTCTTCGCCTCCTTCGCCTCCTCCGCCTCCTCCGCCTCGGCCACGGCCTCCCTCTCTTCGAGGTTGTCGAAGAAGGCTTTCGTCGCCGCCTTCTCCGCATCCTTCTCCGCATCCTTCGCCGCTTCCTTCGCCGCCGTCGACTCCGCCGCCGCCGCCGCCGCCGCTTCGTGCTCCCGGGCCTCCTCGAGCGCCTTGCTAAACTTCTCCCCGTGCTCGTGGATCGTCCGCTTGTGACCCTTTCGCCATGTCGTCTCGAATTCGCACCCAAAGCCGTAACCGAGCGGCCGGATCGTAGACTTGATGGGGCGGTAGAGAGCCATGGCGCCGTTCTTCTTCTCCTCGATCAACTTCGCCGCCTTTTCCCATTTGGCGATGGCCTCGAGGCACACGTCCCTGGGGTTGTTCAGGAGGAGCACCTTCCGCCGCTTCAGTGGGCTGAAGCCCGCATCCCGCTCGTCGTACCGAAGGATGTACGCTCCCTCCTGCCTTGCGACCATGCGCCTCATCCACACTGCGCTCTCTTCCACCGGCCAGAGCGGCATGAGGACGACGTTTGCCGGCGGGGTGCCAAACCCAAAGTACCGAGGGGTTTGGAGGCGGTCGATTCCCATGGTCGCATCGGAGAGAGGGTTGAGCTCGACCTTCCCCTCCTCATTGAAGCAGTCCTGCATGTCGATGCGGCCCTTGGGGTGTCCCTCTCCGTAGATTTCGCTGAGGCACTTCTGGTAGATGTTGCCGACATTCCACGGGTGGCCGGGGTCGATCCCCCAATCCACCCCGGGGATGTTCGCCGCCTTCTCCTCGCACGAGAGCTGAAACGACGTCATAGTCGTCTCGGTGTTGGTTTGCTGCGGAAGCTGCATCGGCGCCGAGTTGTGCGGCGCCGACGCATCCTTCCGCGGAAGCGGCTTCTTGAAGTTCCCACCGAGCTTTTCGGGAAGCGCGTGGAATTCTACGCGCTCCATCAGTTTCTGCACCATCTCTTGGTGTACTTCGGATGTGTCATTCTGGTCGTCGGACGAACTCTTCGTGACTGCGTCGAGTTCCTCCGTCGACATCAGGCAGAGTTTGCGAATTTTGTCAAAGTCGTTCAGAAATGTTCAGAAGTGTGTTTCAGAGGGGGGTGGCGCGGGGACAACTCAATCTAGATTGGCCCCGCTCCCGCCCTCCTCTGCCTGTAGCTTTTTTCGGCGGTGGCACAACTCAGTCTAACTCCCGCGAGATATCGCGGGAGATAGCGGAGCGTCGAAAGCTGTAGACTGAGTTGTGCCATCCCCATTCAGCAGAAGAGCAATATTCTCCAACGAAAAAACCAGACTCCACACACTTTACAAAAATGACGACGCTCGCCGCTGAGACTGAGAACGGGGTGCTTGTCGCCCCCCCGCCGATTTCGCGCATGACTTCGCACGTTGGCGGCGACAAGAATTCGATGCCGTGGGTGACCGAGAAGGACGAGACCGAGCCGGTCAAGGCGGCGACGACCGAGGAGGCCAAGTCGGAGGTGCCGCCGATGTCGCTGCCGCCGATTCTCGAGGCGTCGGAGGAGGGCAAGCCGACCGAGGAGGCCAAGCCCGAGGAGAAGACGCCGGACGAGGCGCCGGCCGAGGAGAAGCTCGAGGAGAAGACGCCGGACGAGGCGCCGGCCGAGGAGAAGACCGAGGAGAAGACGCCGGACGAGGCGTCGCTGAAGACCGATTCCTCGGGCAACCTCGTGGATCCTTCCGACGACGCCCCCACGATCGTCACCGAGATTGTGAACAAGGTCGTCGACGAGGCCGTGGCGAGCGGCGAGAAGATTGTCGCAGAGGTCGCCGAGGCCGCACAGAAGGTCGTCGACGACGAGAAGCCCGGGCTGAAGCGCGTCAACAGCGAGCTCGCCCACGAGGCCGCCAAGTGCGCCAAGATCGAGGAGCCGGCGACGCCGCGCCCGGTTTCCTCGACGGCGTGAAGCCCCGCCCAAGCCAAGCACCCCTTTCACTGCCCCTTGCCCCCTGCCCCGATGAACATACTCGGATCGAGACATTCGCATTCCATATAACGAGACTGATTTTTACGCAATTCGCTCTCAGGACAACCCCTCACACGTGCGTTTTGGCTAGCGCGTCGCGCACCCGCTTCGTCTCCGCATCCTCCTCCTCACACCGCGACGCGAAGACGCAGCAGTCGGGCGCGTCGAGTCCCGTCGTTGCGGCGACGACCTTGGGCAGCACGGCCGCATCCTCCTTGGCCTTGGCCTGCAGCACCGACGCGAGCTGCGCCACGTCTTCCGGCGAGAGCGTCCCCGCGCCCTTTCCAAGCCCGACGAGCGCCGACGCAAAGGTTTCGGCGTGCGGCCCGGAGTGGCCGATCGCCGCCTCCAGCGAAATGGAGCGCCAATTCTCGGGCAGCTCCTCCTTGGAGAGCACCTTGCCATTCGGATCGCGGCCGTCCACCGCAAACTTGAGCAGCTCCATCGCGCGCACACCGTGCACCGCGCGCGTCGACGCAAACAGCGACAGCATCGACGCCAAATACGAAGCGTCGGCATTGTACACGGACACGCCCGGGCGGAACTTTGTCGCAAACGCCCCAAAGTGCGCAATCTTCGGGACGCCTTTCGTCACCGTGCCGGCGCGGCTCTCGTAGCCGTAGCCCGTGGCCTCGAGCGTCTCGCCGTCGTCCGAGACGGCCAGCTTCGGGTAGAAGCCGACGCTCGTGCTGTTCAGGTCAAGCATCAGCACGCGGCGGTCGGCCAGCGTGCGCACCTTCCGAGCGACGCTGAGCGCCGCCTGGTGGATCGTCGCCTCCAGCCCCGGGACGAGCACTTTGCGAAAGCTGTCGGCCTCGGCACTCTCGCGCTCTGCGAGCAGGTCGGCGAGCAAAAACGTCGGCGCCGCGGTGACGACAAAGGCGCCGCCGTCGCCCCCGTCGCTCCCCGCGGCGGCCGCGTCGGCCACCGACGAATTGGCGCTCAGAAACTCGCTCGTTTCGCCGGTCCCGTGCGCGGGGTCAAAGGCGGCGAAGACGGGCGGACCCGCGCCGCAGGCACCCGCCTCCAGATTGAGGCGGAGCGCGTCGGCGGTCGCGCCGGTCAGCACCGCGTAGCCGCCGGCCGACGCGAGCTCGTACGCGTCGGCATCCACGTCCCCCGGCGCGCCGTAGGTCGACTCGGTCGGAAACCAGTCCACCTCCTCCGGCACGCCCACGGTGGCGTGCAGCGCCGTCGCCTCGTCGTACGCAAAGGCGTGGGAGCTGGCCTCGGGGGTGGAGTGCAGCCCCTGCATCCAGAAGGCGGCCGTTCCCGCGGCCGTCGTCGGGTCGAGCTGCAGCGCCTTGCCGTGCTTGTAGACGCCGGCAGGGAACGAGGCGACGACGGCGCCGGTGCGGAGCAGCGCGTCGAGCGAGGTGGCAATCGTGCGGACAGCGGGGGCTTTGGGCGCGCGCTCGACGACGCTCTTGGGGGGCAGCTCGTTGCGCCGCAGTGTGAGGGTGTCGCGCAACACGGCGGGCTTGGCCGGGCGGCCGGGCACGGCGGAGCGCATCGGTGGAACAGAAGTGGGGTGGCGATCGTCTCCCTCTCTCGTCTCTCAATCTTCGGGGCATATGTTGGTGCGCGGGGCGGCTCCCGGATTTGAGGCCGCGCACGACTCACTCCGACTTTGGAAGGAAACGACCGGATGAGCGACTCTTCCCCATTGTAGCACTTCATGCGGGCCTGCTCCTGGTTGAACTCGATCGGCTTGTGGCCCAGCAGCGCGACAAACCTGCGAATGGGGCTTGACGCTAAGACAAGAAATGTAATATGTGTTGTAGAAGTGTGAACATGCGATTCTTGGAGGAGCCCGTGCGGCTTGACATTGCCATCAACGACCCGCGAGCATACAGATTGCATCAAGATGGCACCGGTGTGTTGTACCGCATTGTCAATATTGAAACCGCAATGGCGTACATCGGCATCAATTTGACAATCTCCTTTCGCAGCCGCATTCAATCTCATTGTAGGAAGAACTCGGGATGCTTCAAAATTCGCAACGCGTTGCGTGCGCACGGTCTGCAGCATTTCACTGTCCAGATTCTGGCGTGGGACGTTCCGAAGAAAGAGTTGTTGAAGATGGAGTATGACGAGATCATCAACCAGAAGACTCTCGATCCCGACGGGTACAATCTTCGACATGGCGGCACGTCGAGCCCGATGAATTCGGAAGAAATTCGCAAGAAACAGCGAGCAACCAAAAACACACCAGAAGGGAAGGCGCGGGCGAGCGCAGCATCGAAAGAGTTTTCAAACCGCCCGGAGGTGAAGCGGAAGAGGTCCATCGCGATCATCGCCAAGCACAAAACGAACAAGGAGCTTCGCAGCAACAGTGCCAAAATTGCCATGAACAGGCCAGACGTCAAAGCGCGGCACAAAGCCGCTTGCAACACTGAGGAATCGCTTTTAAAACGAGCCGCAGCAACGAGAAAATCCCACGCCGATCCAGAAAGCAAAGCTCGCCGCTCGATTGCGCTGAAAGAGGCGTGGGTTCGAAGGAAGGCGATGTATGGCGGGACCGGGTTCCGAAAGCAGCCGCTTACTCTATGACCCGCTCGAGGAGCTTGCGGGAGGCGCGGCGCGCCGGAGAGAAGACGACAATCTCGGCCTTTTGCGTGAGGAGGAAGCAGGCGCAGAAAATTGCGATTGAGAAGGTCTTGCCAAAGCGTCGCGGGGTACTGCGAAGCCAAAACCATCTGTGTTAGTTGGTGGGGCGGGGGCGGGGCCACACAAACACCAACGCAGAGGGCTGCCTCGCCTGATGAGAACTTCGCCGGGACACGACTCCCAGCCGTGCTTTTGCATGATGGCGGGCTTTTGCACGCCCCAGTCGTCCTTGTACATGACGCGCGCCGAGGCCTTGAAGAAGTTTTCGTGGAATTCTGGCCGACGCGCGGGGGCGTCGGAAAACAGTGGGGTAGGAAGACCGTGCGTTCGAAAACTGAGGCCAAACTACCGAGCTGATGGGCACTGCGCTCGAAGCCGCGCTCGTCCACCTTCTTGAGCAGCGCCTTGAGCGTCCGGAAGTTGGTGTCGCCCTGAAACTCGTCGCGGGGGAGCCGCTTGCCGAGCAGGTCGTCCTCGCTCACGCTCGTCTTCACCCGCCCCGTCTCGACCAGGTTGGTCAGCTGGACGGCCTCGCGGCGCTCCCGGGCGCGGACGATCATCCGCTCATGGTGGCGGTCAAACTCGCCGAGCAGCGCGAGCATGGCTGCGTCTTTCGTCAAAGGGGGAGCGCTAACCGTCGCCTGGCTAGCGCGTCGTAAAGGGACAACTCCGTCTAAAGTAACGAGGCCGGTGCATGCTTGGGGCGTGGCTGCTGGAGCGCGTGCTCGTCTCCTGCTTCTGCTTCTCGGCCGTGGTCGTCGCGCGCAGAGTCTGGTCGAGCCTGCGGCGCAGCCAGCGCGAAAGCCTGCGCGACCCAGAACTGGGCCGGCACTCCGAGCGCGCCTTTCTCCTCTCCCACTCCCAGTGATGCCGGTGAGCAGGAGGCAGACTGAGTTGTCGCATCTTCGATCCATGAGCTCGGCGCTACCCGCCGCCGGGATGGCGGATCCGTATTACATTTTTGATGCGGGCACCTTCTACCAGATTGACGAGAAAAATGTGGCACTCCATGCCAGGTACCCCATCTGTATCCCCGAGGCGCGTCGCAACAGCGTCGTCCAGGCCGGGCCAAACCTCGTAAACTTCAAAGACTCGCGGCTGAGCAACATTGCAATCCTGGCCTTCCGACTCGCAGAGGGGAGTTGGCAAGACACCCGGCCCGGGGACCCCGAGCTCCCCGACGTCTACGACGACCTGGGGTTGAAGGAGATGCTGAACCAGAATGAGGTCCGCTTCGTATGGGCATTCGAGGTGGCACTGGGGTCCCTCTTCCTCCAGGACCGTGCCACGAGCAACGACGGCTACTATAATGCCGTACCTGGTAAAAAGTACACGATTGGCGAGAAAATCTTCTTTCCCTTGAACGCAAGAAACACAATGCTCTGGGCACAGAAAGCGAGCATGCGATGCAACGCCATAGAGGGCCACATACCCCGCAGGCTACAGTCCTTCAAGTCCTACAGGGCGACGTACACGGACGTTGGCAATCTCGGTCTCGCGAAGGCGGTATCTTTCAGAGGAGGCATCTCGCTTTTCAAAATCAACGTGTTGGCGCTGGACCGCTGTGGGGCCCGCGACACGAGGCGGGAGTTTCGGCTGACACTTTTACCGATGGAGCAAGAGTTGAGGGACATTGGATTCGAGTTTCCGATGGCGGAGCACCGCGCCCTGCCGGCACCGTTGCCGAAGCGAGAGACGTCAAATGAGTCGACGTCCTCCACAGTGTCCAGTGCCTCCACGGCCTCGGCGTCGAGCGATGTGAAAACCCCCTCGCCCCTGTGGCGGGCCCTCTACTCCGGCAAGCGAGCGCGGTCGCCGACGGCCGCCCGAGGGCTGGACCTCGACGGCGCCGTAGCAAAACGCCGGGCCGTCTTTGCTCCGCAGCGGACGGCGCCAACAACGTCGACGGCGTCGACGCTGCCGCAGCTCTTCCTCGCCGACCTCCCTCCGGACCTCTCCTCCTCCATCCTCAAGCCCCTGATGCGCAATGACAGAAAGACGCTGTGCGTTCTTCGCGCGACCTCAAAGGCGTTGCGCGACATGGTCGACGACGCCGTACGGCAACACCTCACCGACGCGGAACAACATCTCGACGACTGCCTCAACGCCACGCGCGTGAGCACGTTGCTGAAGAGTGCGTCCAAGCTCCGCGAGATGGACATTGATCCGCTAAACCTCCTCTTTCGCCGCCACCAAAAGGGAGCGGGGCCGTGGCGATTCGACGACTTCGCCGACGTGCCCTGCTCGCGCTTTGGGAAGTGTTGGGAGAATGTCTCGTCGATCGACGCCCGCGAGCAGCGACGAATTGTCGGTCCGGCAACGTAGAATCTTGTTCAAAAATACAACTGGCGACTCCGGAGGCCCTGTCTCGTACGAGATGATGGTGAAAGCCGGCGTACGCGCCGAGAATGTGGTTGCGAGCGCGCTTGGGCTGCGGTTCTTCTTCGACGCGGGCGTAAACACGACGGCCAAATTGGCGCGCCTGGGGCTTGACGCGCTTCACCTCAACGAGCCAGCGCTCGCGCGCGAAGCCTGCGCACTGTACGGCGCGCCGGCGCTCGTCGAAACCTTCTGCACCACGGTCGACGACGCGATCGCACTCGCCGGCAGCGAGGCATTCGACACCCTCGGCCTCAGCGTGGAGAAGCTGCTGCAGCTGTGCGCGGGGTCGCCCAAGGCGGCGGCGGCGGTGCTCGCCGCCGAGGAGGCGCGCGGGCTGGCGGGCGTGCGCGCGGACACGCTCCTGGACACGGGGCTGCGCGCCGGGACGCTGAAAACGCTCGGCATCGGGATCATGCAGGTGTCCGAGCTGGAGGGCGCGGAGTGTGACACGTCCCTCAAATTTAATTTCAAACTGTAACTCCACGCGACCGCGACAGCGTCGTTCTCACCACCGCGTGGTCGCTCACACCGTCGACGCCGCGCGCAAAGTTGGCCGTCTTCGTCAGCTCGAGGATTTCGAGCGAGGTCGACCACTGCTCGAGCGCGTCGCGGTTGACCAAGACGTTGTCAAAGCTCTTGCCGCCGCTGGTCGTTGGCACCGCGCCGCGCAGCAGCGCCTCGAAGCCGGCGCCCGCTTCCTTGAGCTCCGCGGGCTCGGAATTCCAGTCGCCGAGGAGCACGTGCGTCACAAAGCCGCGCCTGGCGTCCTTGGCGCCCTTGTTGGTGAAGGGCAAATCGAAGCGAAGGCTGGAGTCCACGGCATACTGCTTCAGCAAGAGCTTTAGCTGCACCTTCTTGTCCGCGCGCCGCTTCGTTGTATCCGGCGGCAGGTGCACGGACACGAGCACAATGTCGTGGCCCGCGCACCGGAGGTGAACCGCGAGCGGTGCGTGGCACATGCGCAGCTCGGAGACGAGGTGCAGCGTCGTAGCCTTCACGACCTCCACAGCGCGCGTCTGGTACAGAAGCACGTGGCACTCGGTGCACCTGTCGGCCGCGCTCGCGCCGCTGGGCTCGCTCGCCAGCAGGGCCCACCGACCCGACGTTGTGTGCGTGTTGAGCGCCTCGACCGCAAAGCTGGTCCGCCGGTGGAAGAGATCCTTGCCCGCCGGAATCTCTTGGAGCACGATGGCATCCTCGTCCGCCAGCGCTCTGAAGAGCTTTTGCCATGCCATCTTCTGCGGCTCTGTCTCCACCCTCAGTTTCAGTGCGTTGAGCGAGACGATTCGCAACTTTGTCACCTCGCGGAATGCGGGCTCGTCGTCGGGCTCGGATGCCGATGCGGGTCGTGGCGGTGGCGGCGGCGGCGACGGGGCATTCGACGGAGGGGCCGCTGCCACCGTGGGCACCGGCAGCCGCTTCTTCGCTCGTAGCAGGGCCTCAATCTGCGCGGCTGGCGCCTTGGGGGTCTCGTGTAGCAGCGCGTTGCACAGGTGCACTACCACTTCGGGGGGGAGCTTGGCGAGGCGCTTCTCGCCATAGCCCCACAGATTCTGATTCAGGATGACGGCAGCCGTCTCGCTATCCGAAATCCGCAGCATCGCGCCAGAGCCGACGCGTATTGAAGCCGAGCGATGGCACGTCGCTTAGCGACGCGCCGCACACGCTCCAGCGTCGACCCCGACGCGACGCGCGAGTGGGACTGGGCGCTGCTGGTCGGCGTTTGGGCTCTCTGTATATGGGTAGTTTTGCGAGAGCTTTATAAATAGCACCCTTCTGCGCTCACCGCTAATTTGCACACGGCCCCGCTTTCGGATAAGCACACAGACCACAACGTTGCGATGCCCAAAAACGGCGCCGCCGCGAAGCAGCCGAAGACGGCGGAGCTTGTCGAGTGCGGCGAGGGCAGCAGCTCGGGAATCCTCTCAAAGGTCCCCAACAAGGCGCCGGTCCCCGACGGGCCGCCCCCGCAGGGGGTGCTGCTCCAGAAGGCACCCGGCGTCGCACCCGACGAGTCGTACGGCGAGGACGAAAAGGCACTGAACACCTTTCTGAAGCTGCACCCGATGCTGAGCGCCGAGGCCGCCAGTGTCAAAGCCCTCTCCGGCGTCGCCCACCTCTTCCAGAAGGCCACAATCCAGGTCGCCGAGCTGCCGACCGTCTCGAAGACGCACGACGACCTTTTCCTGCGACCGGCCAACGTTCCCATCGGCGAGCGGCCCTGCATCAACGACGCGCGCTGCATCGCGCGCTTTTTGGCACAGGTTCGGTACGGCCCCGAGTCGCCAAAGGCGTTCACGTGCACCGAGTTTCTGCTCCCCAGCGTGCACAAGCGCTTTCTCGAGGGCCGCGGGCTGCCGCCGCGCCGCTCCAAGTGCATCCTGTGCTACCGGTACTTTACGACGTTTCTGTACACGGCGGCGCGCGCCGACCCCGCCTTTCGGGCGGTGCAGGCATCGGGGTTGACGGGTCAGCTCTTCCAAAACTCCATCTGTCCGCCGGCGGAGCCCGCCTCCGACGAGGATTTGGCGCAGCTCGAACGCGACGTCGGTGAGGGTCCGTCGCACGCCTCGGCGCTCAATTGCGACGACGGCTACGCCGCCCACGCGGCGCTGTACGTGGACGAGGAATTTTCCGACCAGCGTGCTGCGCGCGAAGACAAGATTGCCGCGCTCGCCTTCAAACCGCAAGTGCGCTTCGACTCGTCCCACTACCGGTACGTCCTCGACGGCAACGGCCCGCGCATCGAGCAGGTGGGCATCGGCGCGCGCGACACCCTCTCTCCCATGGGCCTGAATTTTCGGCCGCCGGCGGCGCCTCCGGGCCGGGCGTCGTCGGCGGTCGCAAAGGCACCCCCCCGCTGAAGTCGGTTTCGGGGCTCAGGCCGCGGTACATCTCTTTTTCCGACGCGGGTCTAAACGAGGCGCTCGAGCGCGGAGTGCGGCTTGCGGTCGCCACTCGTGCCGTCGACGACATCAACTTCGCATTCTGGACGCGCGAGTTTGATCAGATCGTTTTCGAGACGATGCAGGGCCGCGTCGACAGCGACTGGCTTTGCGACACGGTGACGACGTGTCGCCACGTGGAACGAGAGCTACGCGAGAGCATTGCGGAGATGCTGCTCAAGCACGGACATTCGGGGCTTGCGCGACGGTGGCGCAACGACGACGGCGACACGGGGCGAGCCGACCCCCTCGCCCGCCTCGAGCCACTGCAGAGCTTTTCCGCAGCGGGGGACCTTGCAGAAACGCGGATGGCGATCGCGGCGGTCCGAATCGCCCTCGGCGCCATGGCCGAAGCGGCATTCGTCAAAGAGACCGTGCAAACGTGCTGGGTGATGCCAAAGCCCGGCCGCGCTACGGTGCTCGGCAAGTCAAAGGTCGCGCCAGAGGCCTGGGCGGCGACGGCGGACGGCAAGCGGCAGCTTTGCGCGGCGCGACTGTACAATGACGCCGCCATCGTCGCGACGTGGACCTCGGCACACACCGCCTTTGTCGACGACTGTCAGCTCGGTGTGCTGGAAGCGCCGAGCCCGAGCATCTTCACGGTTCTCAGCTCCTTTACCGAATTCAACTTCAGCGACCTCCTCGCGCGCCGCGTCGCGCCCAAGCACAAGGATTTGAAAGACGCGCTGCCGGTGCTGTCGCTTCTGATGAGGGGTCTCCACACCAGCGCGCGGGGCTGGGATGTACTGCTCTCACAATTCGTGCCGAAGAGCACCTGCGTCCGCACCATCGTCGGCCGCGCGCTCGCGGTCTCGTGCACCGGCATGCACGAGAATGTGCACCCCGCGCTGCGCCTGCCGTGGCGACGGCGGCACGTGGCCTTGAAGCTCCTCTTCCGTGAGTGCACGAGCAAGCGGCTCCCCGAGCTCACCAAAACGGCGACGACGGCGACGCGCGAGGCGGTCCGCAGGCTCCTGATGAGCACCGTGGCGTGCATGCCTGCGGCGACGCGCGCGCTCGCCCTCTCCTCGCACCCGATCCGCATGCTTCAGGCCCCCCCGCTCTGCGCCCCGGCGCCGGGCGCCGAGGCCTGCGCCGAGGCCTTTGCGTCGGCCACCCAAAGCTTCCTCTCCGACAAGAATCCAAGTGCGGCGCAGCTCGCCGACGCGCTCACGTATGCCTTCGACGAGCCGATGGTCTCGCCGCGGCAGCGGTACGACATGAACTGGCTCGGCAAGGGCAGCGCACCCGTGTCCCTGCCGACGCCGTTTGTAACAACCGCCGCCGGCGTCTTCGCGTCGGCATTTCGCGCCAATTTCCTCCCCCTGTGGCTCCACGCCTTCCACCACGGCCAAGAGATGCCGCGACTGGAAGCAATCTTCCACGGCGCCGTCCACGAGCTCAACGCGGCGACGGCGCTGGTGGCCGAGCTCGACGAGAAGACGGCGCTGCACATGCAGCGGCTGGCCGTCGGCCACGTGTCCAGCGCGCTGCTCTCCGCCGAAGATGTCTGTGATGCAACAGGCCTCAGCGCCGAGCTGTGCAAGTTCCCGCTCGAGGAGAATGAACTCGACGTCAACGACGACGAGTTTGGACGAGAATTGGCGAAGGCGCTCAGCTGGGCGCGGGCCGCCTGGGTGAGCGAAAAGGTGCTCATCTACGATCTCGGCCCACGCACGACGGGGATGCAGATTCTGGCCATCCTGCGCCGCTTGTCGTCCACAAGGACGTCGGAGGCGGAGGCGCTGCCGCTCGGCGAGCTTGGCCGGCGCAAGGATGAATTCCTGGACGGCCTGCCCGAGCAGGCCAGGCACCTACAGGCGTGCCTCGCGTGCGGCCGCGTCGCCAACCCCGTCGTCAACCTCGCAAAGCCCGGAACACACTTTGACGACGTCGGCGCCAGCGTCGCGATGAACTGCACCGCGTGCGACCCCGCCGAAGCCGACTATGGCAGGCAGCACCTGCGCTGCGCCAAGCGCGCGTCGGCGGCGCTGCGCACGGCCGTCTTGTACGAGGCGAGCTCGACGGCAGCGGCGGTCGAGCAACAGCCGTTCGATGCAGCCGCGGCCGCGTCGTCCATCACCTGGGCCGGCCAACAAAAGTCGACGGCGTCGGGGGTGGGCGCGCGGGCCAAGCGCGACGCCAAGACAGCCATGACGCAGCGCCGTGGTCCCAAGGGCTGCGGCGACGACCCGCTGCTCGTGCTCCCGCTGGTGGGCCGCTGCATTTCGCTGAGCGGCGTCAAGTATGCGCTGTGCGCGTTTTGCGCCGCGTGCGTGCAACTGGACGCCAAGCACCGCGCGGGGGGCGAAATTTGCTGTCTGCGCTGCGATGGGCGCGTGGCAAAGGGGTTTACGAAGCCGGCCGAGCAGGAGGATCCGGCGGAGCACGCGCGCGTCTGCCGGTTTTGCGGCAAGGTGGAGCGCAACGCCGGCACGCACCGCACGTACAAGGCACCGCACGACATTGCCGGCAACAATGAGCGGCTGCCGCCGCCGCTGCGCACGGTGCACTTTTGCCCGCCCCATCAAAAGTCCTGGTTGCAGCAGGCGCTGCGGACGCTGCCGACGCGCTCGGTGCTCGCCCACATTTCGTACGGGGCGCGGCCGATGATGGGCGCCTCGCTGACGGCGCCGACGTGGAGCAACGCCGAGCTCGGAGTGGCGGACGACGTGGGCGTGCAGGAGAAGAAGGGCAAGAAGCGCAAGGCAGCAGCGGCGCCCGCGGAGTGACGCGAGATTGCAATCTCGATCGAGTTTGGTCTGAGTTGTACACGCCCCAGACTGGTCTGGTCTGAGTTGTACTGCCACCCACCCGCAAAACTTTCGACACTCTCGCTCTTTTACAAAAACGCAATGTCCACCAAAATCATGAACGCCATCACTCAGAACGAGTCGCTCACCTTCAAGAACGCGGCGATTGCTCAGCGCAAGGCGAGCGAAATCGCGCAGCGTCCGATCGTGAAGGCGTACGCCGAAGCGTTGTCCGCGACGCAAAAGTACCACCAGTTCCTCAAGATGCTACGTGAGGCGCCGTCGCCGCCCAAGCAGAATGAGGCGCCGTCGCCGCCCAAGCAGAATGAGGCGCCGTCGCTCGAGCCCTACAAGAAGCGCTTCTCCGCCGTCGCCGTCGCCACCGCCGCCGACAAAGACGCCGCCGCCGAGGCAGTCGCCACCCCCGTCGACGTCGCTCCCGACGTTGTCGCCGTCGCCACCGTCGCGCCGTCCTACGACGTCGACGACGTCGTTGCCGCGACATCGCTGCTCGACCTCTCCGCGAGCGCGCCCGCGCCCGACGCCGACGTCGTGCGCGCCGCCGCCATCCTGTGCGAGATTGCCGCATCGCCGGCGAATGCTCGCGAGCCCCAGCAGCAGCCGCTCATCATCAAAGTCCGGCGGCCTGCCGCTCCCAAAGAAGCGCCGCTCATGATCAAGATCAAGAAGCCGCCGCGCCGCCGTGCGATCGCGCCGACGACGACGCGCGTCACCCCCAGCTTCTCCTACCGTCCCATTCCCGACGTTGACGAGAAGCTCTGCGGCCTCTATCCGCTAAACGACACTTGCCTCGGCTGCACGCTGCCCGCCGGCCATCTCGGCAACTGCACGACAAGCAAGAATTACGACGCGCCGCGCATCCGCAAGCGCGCCGTCCCCCACAACGTCTGAGCGAAACGTGATAGACTGAGTTGTGCCAGCATCCCTTTTAATACATTGAAATTCACACACAGGCCCATGCCGCCCCGAAATCAACCCGAGGAACTGATCGGCTTCGACGAGGGCTGGGGACAACTCTCGAAATTTATTCTGCGCGGAGAAATGATAGTCTTCGACAAAACCGGGCGAATGTTCACCAAGGATGAGTATTCGGCGCACTACAAGATCGTGTACACGATGGCGACGCAGACGCCGCCGATGAATTTCGCAGAGGCCCTCTACAACCAACTCACGGTCGAGATTTCGGCAGTCGCAGCCCGCCGCAGGTCGACTGCCCGCAAAGAGCTGATCGATCTGTACACCAAGCTGCTCGGGGCCATTTTCAAGTACATCGATCGCTTCTATGTAGTGCGTGCGGAGAAGACGCCCATCGCGCAGGTGGTAGAGAATGCATTTAATTTGCTTTAGACTGAAATGTGCCCCCTTCCACACTCACCCCACGCTAGCGGGCGCGCTCCCGCTCCAAGCTCTCCTTTGCGTCCCGAAGCTCCAGTCTAAGTTGCTCTTGCACAAAGTTGCGGGCATGCGCCTCGACCATGGGGGGTTCCCTTCCCTGCTCGCCATCCGCCGCCCACCACGCCGCCTCCCACGCCGACTGCAGTTCAGAGTCCGACGCCACCGCCGCCAGTCTCCTGGCGACCTCTCGCAACCCGGGGTACCGGGCCACCCACTCCAACAACTCCCACTCGCCGACGAGCCTCACAAACTCGCCGTACGTCGCCACCGTCGCGTCGCGCACCTGCACCGCCGCCTTGAAATCCGTCGTCGTCCTCACCGCCTTCATGATCTCGTCCGTCGCCAACGCTTCAATTTCCAAGACGAGGAGCTCGGTACCTTCGCGATGCTTCTCGAGGGTCAACGAGAGGCTCGGCACGATGAAACGCAACTCGTTCGCAAGACTGCTGGCAAAGTATATCGACGGCAGCGCGTGGTCGCGCGTGTAGGTGGCCACCGCGTCGTCCACCACTTTGCGGGCTGCCAAAAACACATCACGTCGGTCCAACCTGTTGTACTCGTCGGCGAACCTCCTCACGAACGCGTTGGCCAGGTTGTCCCATCCCTTCTTGACGCCCGGGTGCAAATACGGTCCGTTTGTCGGCAGCGACGGCTCCTCGGGCGGCACCCAGCGCAACATCCGCTCCATCTCGCGTTGCGCTGCTTCGTGCCGTCGCTGCCGCTGTTCCTCTGCAGCGGCGCGCGCCGCTGCGCGCGCCGTGTCGCCCCGCGGCCCCGGCGCCAGCTGGTACAAGACCTCGTACATGCGCTTCCAAGCGCCCGTCGTCAGGAAAAAGGACCGACACTTTGGGAATTTGCTATCCGACGCACGGCCGAGCTCAAAGAGGATGTCCGCCAACGCGTCCACGTCGTCCGCGGTCATGCCGCCGAATCGCTGGTAGTCCCGCGGCGTCCCATCCCTGTACAGGGCATTCAGGCTGGACAGCATGCGGTTGAGCTGCTGCAGATCGCTCAGTATCACCTCGCCCTCCTCCGCACCGCCCACCGGATCGGCGCGCTCCTGTAGCTCGTAAAGACGCTTCAGCAAGAGCTCGAGCTCGATAATGTCGCG
>MDSV01103508.1_pt1 | contig 15284 bp, 11 predicted proteins | sample 810851 | NCBI WGS metagenome assembly MDSV01 (sample SAMN05326640, study PRJNA326480) | marine metagenome | isolation source: seawater | place: Atlantic Ocean: North East | collected 2012
CTATTCATATTATGATTATTAAATTATTTACCATGGTAAAAGATGAAATAGATATAGTAGAAGATTGGTTAAAATATCATGGAACTCTATTTGGCTATCAAAATTTATATGTTATTGATAATATGAGTCAAGACGGTACATTCGAAAAAATACAAGAGTATCAATCAAAAGGAGTGTTTTTAATTCAAAAGGAAGATTATAAGTTGAAAGGTCATTATATGAATGAATTAATTAATGACCCAAAACGCGGTGAATATGATATTGCATATCCCATTGATATTGACGAATTTATAGTATATTACGATAAAGAATCCAATAATGTATTACCATTTCGCACAAAAAATTATTTCAAATCTTTACCGGATTCGGACACTGTATTTAAAACAAATTATATAAATTCGCAAATTAGTAATGGTAATAATATTGGTTATTCACGCGCAACGATTGAAACCGAATTTGGTTTGTATCAAGATTATCAGGATATGGCGAAAAGTTTTTTTAACAAACGCAATTGGAGAGGAGATCTTGACCATGGTAATCATTACAATACACCTGACTATTTTTTAACAGATTTATGTCTTGTTCATTATCACTGTCGTAACTTAGAACAAATGAAAAAAAAGGTGATAAATAATGTGAAAGGATTAGGGTATAATACAACAGATATAGAACATTTACAAGAAAATACTGAGGGTGTTGGTTATCATCATGTAAGACATATGATAGATATATTAAAAGGTAATTTCACAATTAATACCAATAGCAAAGAGGGTGGGAAAAATATAGTGTCTTTAAAACCACTAGCGGACTTTATTAGTGGTTTATAATAGATAATAACTTGATTGCAACTTATTATCATAATTAACTTGTAGGTGTTTCAGAGATATCAAATGGAATATATTTAAGATTATTTGGGTTTACTACCTTAAATGTCGCATTACCCAACGAATCTACAACCGGATTTCCCTCGGCGTCTACAATTGCTTGATACATAGTCATTACACTATTAGAAATACTATTATCGGGTGATTCAATATTTAGAATGGTGCCGTATTTAACATCAGTTAGTGACGTTGCTTCTTTGGGATAACTATTTGTTATATCACCTCCATTTATATTACTACGATAAGCTTCACCTGGTGGAAAAGGCATATCAAGTGAATATTCAGAATATCCTATATTAACAGTTATTTTACATCTATACACATATTGTGTAACTGTTTGAAGATTAATGGGTGGTATGTAAATAGTTCCCAAATATTGCTGTAAATTTATGGAACCAACACTAGAATTTTGAACATCTAATGTGAAATTCGCTGCAGATATTATTAAGTCCTTTGATACTAATGGTTGTTCATTATATAATGCATCTACCTCATTTACCAAAGAATCACTATAAAAAACGTCTAATCTCGCCGATTGAATAAATAATTGCGCATAATTAATAGCAAAAGAAGACACTTCTCGAAAGGTAGCACTGTATGTTATTGAAACGGGAATAGTGAACCCAAACGCAAAAGAATTATTGTTGGGATTAAGAATAACAATATCGGTTATAATAGCAGTTGTACCATTTGATGCATTAATATTTTTAATAGGAAATATATCATATAAACGTTTATAGTTATCATATGGAATCTCATCGTAACTACTTGTATCCAATGGCTTGTAATTATATAGTGGAACATTTATATTATTAGATAGCATCATTGGTTTACCAGGTACGTCTGATGACGTGTTTGGAGTTAATTTATATATAGTAGGACATGCGCGCGTTGTATTTGTCGTACTTGCTAGGTAAGCCCATTTTCTTTTCCCCGAATAGTTATTGGACGTATTTTGATGTTTCAAAATCTCCGCTTTTCGACGCATATCTAACTCTTTGGGGGTGTATATTAAACGTCCACTAGCATCATAAGTATATGGAGACACAACCGTGTATCGAGTCTCAGCTCCAGCTTGATGTAAAAAGAATTGTTGTCGTTGTTTCCGTTGATTTGTACATGTTAATAAAAGGTTTGCCGAAATATCGGTCATCAAATATTACTTTATATAGATAGTTAATATTTGATTATTTTACTTGTAGGCTTATATGTTTGACGAATACCACAGATTTGATAAATAGTAAGGGAAACCGGTCGCATCTGCGGTTCCTGAGGCATTTGCTGCACTTGTATTACGTCCCCATGATACAATATTATTTAATTGGAAAATACTGAGTGCCTTGTCGAAATATTGTAAATCGGCAATATTACCATTGAATCCTCCGTTTTTACAAATGTTTACATTCTGATAATTTTGTTTGGGCACATCTTGCAAAATGTGTCTAGATACGATAGTGCCGTTAATATACACATCTAATGCAGTATTTTCAATGCGAATTGCACAATGAAACCATTTGCGAAGAGGGACGTCTTTAACGGTAATATTCTCTTCCGGGTTCGAACTAGCAACTGTATTCATAACTATTTCGAGATTATTACCCGAATTATCCAAATATAGCCCTGGTCCATTATTCACAGTTGCTTGACCATTATCTCCATAACTAGCATTTCCCTTATTAAAAATCACTGAATATTGTGGAGTGGCTGCGGTATCGTTAATATATATCCATAAGCACCATGTAAACTCAATACCCATATTTTGATTATTTGACCTTAATATAGGTATTGAATCTGAATTTTTGGGGTCTTGGTAAATAATAACTTCATTCGCAGCATTCATAGTGCCTGATATCAAATATGGACTTCCCTTTGGTTTCATGAAATATCCGACAATCTTAACTCCTAAATTAACCAGGATCATAAAACCGATTAGAACCAATAAGATAAAGCAAAATTTTGCTACCAATGTATTGGAATTTAAAAAGTCTGTGCTTGTTCCGACTACATCTGCATCTCCAAAGGAGGATACAGAGTCTTCGACGTAAGTGGAAGCATTTGCTATACTATCTGAGACATTTGATGCAGCAGATGATACACCCTCTGTTGTATTGTCGATTGCTTCTGCAACTGCGACTGGAATCTTAGGATTTACACTAGTTGTTGCGGATGTTGGCGGTAGTGCATTCATTGTTATAAGAATATACTTGTTATATATTTATAACATCTTTTTTTGCTCTATATCTCACTTATTTACATATTAACGGTATATGATGATTGCTCCACATTATCCTTCATTATACCTAGATTAAAAGAGTAGCTTCCAAAAAATTGAGACATTGAACTACCGTTTCCAGATAGATAATTGTCCCATGCTTCCTGGGGACCAATGGGATTAGCCCAATTTTGAAACCCGGCTACATAACAATCCCAACCGGAACCATATATTATAGGGGCTTCCTTCGCTGTGCCCGGTTGATTGGGCGATGAGGGCAATTTTGTTGAATTTACCAGTTTACCATCAATATATGCATCAACAACAGTATTATCAGAACTGATCACGATATAAACCCATTTTTGTACTGCGAAATTATCCGTAATCAATAGATTTTGATTTTCTAATGAGGAACCGTCATTGCCGACACATGTAATTGTGCAATATAACGAGGGCTTATTTGCCGCTAAATATAGTCGAATATTATTATCTCGTGAAAAAATAGTTTTCTCCCGTGTAGAATCCCATGTATTTACATACGTCCATATACCATAGGTATAACGTGTTGATTGTCCACTATTGATTGTTGTAATGGGTGAATTGTTACCTTCTTTCAAACTTGCAGATTTACTTATTACAGATGATTTACTAACAAAATATGCATATAAGACATACACTAAGATAATTACAATTATAGCTAAAACAATAGTTGTAGTTTCCATGATTATATAAAATGACGATATAAAATAGTTTGTTCTATCTCAACAAATATATTACGATGAAGATGATTTATCGGCGATTGATGCTACGGGGGGATTTGCACTCATTTTGGAATTATAAGAAAGTGCTATTTGTTCTTTTGTTAGAGGATGTTTATAATACACCACATTACAGATACCTCCTTTTATTCCAACGTCATCACCCACTGTTATGGTATCAAGATCATTGTAAATCGGCATATTATTCGTCATTGTAAAGGAACGTTCTAAAACACCATTTACGAAAATATCAACAATATTACGATTGTAATTCAACACTATTTGATTCCATTTTTGGTTCGTCAATGTTATATCATAAAAAGGATGTTCTCCGGGGTTTTGCGCATTCTCTGGGCATGTATGACCACCTGTTTCCTTGCAATATTTCGAAAAATAAAAAACCATTTTATTTCGCTCCATAACCTGGTCATTATCTCCTCCTCCGTAATATCGAATCATGGGTTTTACATGTTGAACTCCGTCGACATCTTCGTAACCATAACTGAATATTTCTGTTTCATTTTTATATGCTATATTATTGGGGCTATGAGGATTCACATATACCCACATAGATACAGCATAATTTGTTCGATAATTACCCTGTAAATCCACAGTTGAGTCGGATTGTGAACTTTTTGGAACTTTTAACTCGTCACTATTTATAATGACCTTTTTACCTTCATCTAAAAATATTACATTATCAACTCCTTGAATCGCATCATCCATACCCGTGACTTTATTTGATATTTCAGGTAAATAAGCATACAATGTAATTAGTAATATCTCTAATACTATAAATAAATAGATGGAATAAGGAGTTAGCTCAAATTGGGCTACAATATATTCCCATGCATCTAATATCACACATGGAACATAAAATAACAATTGTGCAATAAATCCAGGCCAACCCTTTAAACGAACCATATAATCAATCAAACTTTGGTAAATAATTGCTAGACCTATTATTGTAATCAATGTCATAAATAAAAAATTCGACAGTAGAGATAAATTCAATATTGAATCTGTCGTTGTAGCATAGTAATATACACCGCAAGTGATTAGTATGATTATTCCTACTATTCTCATAAACATCTTTCCAGTGTCTTCATTTTGTCCAATGTTTAATATTAGTCCAAATAACAAAATAATAGGAAGAGTATAGACAAAAAAATATTTTTGTATGTTGTAATCAGCTGTGCCTGGTGAAAGAACTATTCGTAATACAGTTACGCATGAAAATAATAGAACACCACTCAATATTACCAATTTCAATAATGATTTTCTCATATCTATACCTTCCTGACCACCTTTCGTTAACTTTCTTATCCAGTCACCCATTACACCATATGATAGACTTGATTTGGTATTTTTATTCATAATAGTATATATTATTATTATAAATTACTATGGAAGTATGAATCAATATATAGCAAGGGTTAAAAGCGTAGTATTTAATTTTTGTAACAATTTGATTTTTTCATAATTATATGGGCGAATTGACTTTATACACTCGTCATACGTTTTCCATTCTAATTTACTTACTTCCGATTCTTCATATGGATATTGCACTAAACTATCTTTATAATTCATAAACATAATATAATATTTGTGCTTATATGACTTGTAATTGGATCCTGTGAAAATTTCTTCGTAGGGTATTAAGTTTTGAACATTGTGTAATATTTTATCCGAATATCCTGTTTCTTCATAAAATTCTCGTATTGCGCAATCATAATCAGTTTCTTGATGGTTTCTACGACCTTTGGGAAACCCCCACTCCGGTTCATTCCAAATTTCATTTTCATTGCTTTGTTTTATCAAATCGTCCAACGTATAATAATCATTGTTTATTCTTATTCCTGATCGTAACATAGCGAATTTTTCAAATGAACTACTTTCTTCATTCTTGTATTGCAGGGACAATGTATTTTCACCCCATACTTTATTCCACAATGTTTCAAAATTATCTGTAGATAGCCTTGACTTTTCATCTACAGTCATCTGATTTAGCATATTTATTATATATTGGCGATTCATTACTGAATACTTACCTCTCATAAAATCTATATGCCCTAATGTATCTTTACGCCTTATTAATAAATACTCTATTATGTTATCATTATTTTTTCGAAATGTGATGATACCATTACTAGTTATTGGTAGTTTACAATGATGGTATAAGTGTCCCGATTTTCCGCAATTATTACAATAATGATCATTTTTCTGCATTTCTACGCTTATTCTATGTTATTATATTCGCAATTGTTTATATACTTTATTAGATTCGTATGGAAGAACAACACGAAGATTATATCAAACGAACCACTATACCTGCTACATTTACCATGTTAGATTCTGAAAAGTTCGCACCCGAGGTTTGGGGTCCACATTATTGGTTTTTTTTACAAACTATTGCTCATACATATCCATTAACTCCAAATGCTGTAACCAAACGAAAATATTATGATCTTATTCAAAATATGCCCTTGTTTATTCCTAATCCTGAAATAGGAGACAATTTTATCGCTTTACTTGATCGATATCCAATTACTCCGTATTTAGATAATCGCGATTCTTTTATACGGTGGATACATTTTATTCACAATCGTATTAATCGTATTCTTGGAAAAGAAGAGATAACTCTGTTTGAAGCACTCGATGACTATAAAGCATTGTATAGACCAAAACAGGTGAAATTATCTGAACGCTTTCATTTGCGTAAAGAATACGTTATCGCTTTTTTTACAGTATTATGTTTCATTTTTATAATACTTATTTATTAAAAATCTTTGTATCATGTTATTTTATACTATTTATATAAAATACCATGCGTATAGAATTATGGTTAATTGTAATCACAGGCGCGATTTTATTTCATATGCATACTGATGGAAAATACACCAAAAATATTATGATGTATAAAAAACAGTTTCAAATGGGAGGAGTTGTATTCGGCGCATTTATTTTGTATATTCTATTAAAGAAAAATCCTGCAAACGCACAAAATATATTAGTTACATCAAATGAATATTTAAAATACTTGCCCGTTGATAAAAATACGAGTTCTATTTTATCTCCTATACTCGACTTTACATCAAAAAATTCCTTTCGCAATGGAGGTGGGGGACATGAAGTTGTTCAAGTTCCCAATCAACAAACAAGATATGCTGAGCGCATGATGCATTCTGGTAAAAAAGGGACAAAACGGTCGGTTAGTGAAACAAAAAAGAAGTTTGTCGCATCGCGACAAAATTGGAAGTGTGGAGAATGCAATGACCAACTAAATGCATGGTTTGAAGTTGATCATAAAATACGTTTAGAATATGGCGGAAGTAATCATGTAGATAATTTAGTCGCTTTATGTCGCGAATGTCACGGTAAAAAAACCACCATTGAGAATTTATAAAAACATTTAATAAAAGTGCACGTGGTAGAATAAATGAATCGAAATATACACGTAATGTATATACGTATATATTTTATATGAGTCAATTAAATACAGTTTCTTCAGATAACGATAGAAAAATTATTAAAATTCGTAAACCTTCCACAAATAAACCCTTTATTGAAACTGCAAAAAGTCCCGATATTCCTTTAGAAAATACAGTTAAATCACTGGATAAACCTAGTGTGAATGATGATATTACACTGAAAATGGAACCTAGCACCAATACAAATGAACATCGTCGCAAAATGGAACGTATTGAGTTTAAAGGTGAACATGATGTAGACAACGACTTTTTATATCCCACATTAAATGACCCTGCGTTCTCCGCAAAAATTGCGAGTCACACTGAATTTAATGATACACGATATGACGGTGAAATTAAAGATATCCAAACCTATGCCGATAAAATGTGTAATGCCGAATTCGAACTATTACCACATCAATTATTTGTTAAGAATTTTTTATCATTTCAGACACCATATAACAGTCTTTTATTATATCATGGATTAGGTAGTGGTAAAACTTGTAGTTCCATTGGTATTGCTGAAGAAATGCGTTCTTATATGAAACAAGTTGGGGTGAAACAGCGTATTATTGTTGTTGCTGCACCGAACGTTCAAAATAACTTTAAACTACAACTGTTTGATGAACGCAAATTAACGGAAGTTGACGGTATTTGGAATATTGATTCATGTATTGGTAATACATTGGTGAAAGAAGTAAATCCTACTAGTTTAACAGGCCTTTCGAAAGAAAAGGTTATTTCACAAATTAAAACAATTATAAACCAATACTATGTTTTTATGGGTTATGTCGAACTTGCGAATTTTATACGTAAAAAAATATCTGTTCCAACCGGTGCGGATTATTCTCCCGAAGAAACGCGTAAACAAGAAATCGTCAATATGCGTAAATTTTTTAACAATCGTATGATTATTATTGATGAAGTTCATAATATTCGGATGACGAAAGATAATACCGACGGCAAAACTGCCCAATATCTTTTAAAATTAGCAAAAAGTTGCAATAATATGCGCCTGTTATTATTATCTGCAACCCCCATGTATAACTCCTATTCCGAAATCATTTGGTTAGTGAATTTAATGAATACAAATGATAAACGTGGACTGATTTCTTCCGAAGAAATTTTTACATCGGATGGTACATTTAAAGAGCAAAAAGTAGATTCTGACGGTAATATTACAGAAGAGGGGGGTCGCGAATTATTACATCGTAAATTAATCGGATATGTTTCATATGTTCGAGGTGAAAATCCGTATACTTTTCCATATCGCATTTATCCTGATACATTTGCGAAAGAACGGACTTTCAGAGATTCACCCGATGCCATTGGTAGCCTCGTAAATGCAGGTAACGCACTCAGTGGGAACAGCGTAAAACAGGTTGCCTTACCAACGATCCAGCTAAATGGGCGCAAGATTGATGAACCAATGAAACACCTACCTGTTTATATTAATGAATTAGAAGATTACCAAGAACGAGCATATAAGTTGATTATTAATGGTATTCGTAAGGATATTGAAATGAAGCAGCACAATATATCCTTTGATGAATTGGATAAATTCGGCTTTAGAAAATTACAAACTCCGATTGAAGCGCTCAATATGGTATATCCTAGTCCAAATCTAGATATACATATCGAAAAAGGGGAAATTCAGATAGACAAATCTTCTGTTAACATAGAAGATGTTGATAATAAAGACCCACGTGCGACCATGGTTGGTAAACGAGGAATGAATTCTACAATGACCTTTAAAGATGAGTCTCTTAATAAAATTCCTATGAAATCAAATTTTGATTATCGACCTGAAATTTTATCAAAATATGGTAGGATATTCAGCCCCTCTGAAATTTCAAAATATAGTGCGAAAATCGCTCGTATTTGTGAAATTATTCGCCATTCGACTGGTATTGTTATGATATATTCACAATATATTGACGGTGGGATTGTTCCAATGGCTCTCGCATTAGAAGAAATGGGATTTGCACGACAAGGGAGTTCACCTAATACGGAATCTTTATTTGGTCAATCTCCAGCAGTTCCATTAGATGCTACTACCATGAAACCGCGCAACGAGATCACTAGCAACTTTCAACAGGCAAAATATATTATGATTACCGGCGATAAAGCATATTCCCCAAATAACGCAAATGATATGAAAATAATCACAAACTCGAATAATAAAAACGGAGAGAAGGTAAAAGTTGTATTAATTTCCAAGGCTGGCTCAGAGGGTCTCGATTTTAAATGTATTCGACAACTTCATGTATTAGAGCCCTGGTATAATATGAATCGTATTGAACAAGTTATCGGGAGAGGCGTTCGAAATTTAAGTCATTGTTTACTACCCTTCCAATTAAGAAATGTGGAAATATACATGCATGGAACTATTATGAAAAAAACTCCGGAAGAAGAACCAGTTGATATTTACGTTTATCGTTTAGCACAGAAAAAGGCTGAATTAATTGGACAAGTTACGCGAATTATGAAAGAAACCGCCGTAGATTGTGTCCTTAATATAAAACAAAATAACTTCTCTGTTGATAAATTGGTAGCAAATGCCGCGAATAAAGACATCACACTTCAACTTTCAACCGACAAACGTGAAATTGAGTATCGCATTGGAGACCGGCCATATACGGATATATGTGACTATATGGAGGATTGTTCATTCAAATGTAATGTTGGGAAAGAAATAAAACGCGATATTGTCCAAGATTCGTATTCAATTCATTTCGCACAATCAAATAATGACCGAATCATGCGACGTATTCGACAATTATATCGCGATAATGCAAAGGGCGAACCCTTTTATACATTGAAAGAATTAATTGATAAAATTAATGTTACCAAGCAATATCCGGTTACACATATTTATTCAGCCTTGTCCTCTTTTGTAAACAATAAAACAGAATATTTATTCGATAGATATGGACGCCGTGGAAATATGGTAAACAAAAAGGAGATTTATGCATTTCAACCGGTGGAAATAAATGATGAACATATTACTGTATTTGAACGCAGCACTCCTGTCGATTATAAAAATAGCAAAGTTTCTTTGAGTATTCCTAACGAATTCGAACCAAGCAATACGTCTGTTATTGAGAACACACGAGACGTTACAGGTGTGAAGTCTACATCTGAAGATATTATCGAGACTATTGTTCGCAATGTTAGCGACGCATCTAAAGTGGTAAACATAACACAAGGTGAACAAAATTGGTATAAACATGCTAGTCGTGTAGTAAATCATCTACAAACATTGCATAATATTGGATTTGGTGAATACGTTGATTTTATTATTCAACATAATATTGATATGCTTATGCCTGAAGATAAGTTGACCCTGATTTCTCATTTTTATTCTAAAATACGCATTGACTCTGAACTATCCGAAACCGAACAAGCTATTAAACGTTATCTAGATTCAAAAATGGTTTCTCACCGTAATAAAACATTATTTTTACTTGCTGATAAAACAACATGGAAATTATATAAACAATCTGATGAAGACAAAAATAAGTGGATTGATGCTGAACCTGAAGATGTTCGTATTTTTAAAGAAGCAGGGGTACTATCTCAGCAATTTCAAATAAATTCTTCCGAATATTCCAAGAATGTTGGGTTTATAGACATGTTCCGTAATGGTAAAGAAATGGTGTTTCGTATTAAAGATATTACCCGAATGCAAAACAGCACTGGGACACGATTGGCTGGACATACTCCTACAAAAGGGGATATTATTAAACATTTGAACGGAATTATAGGAAATTCTATGTATAATTCATCAAATACCAAGGAAATTATGCAACTTGGACTTTGCGTTATTGTAGAAATGATATTACGCAATCGAACCTTGTCCAAAGTGGACGGAAAAACATGGTTTTTTAATCCCGAAGAAGCCGAATATAACAATATCGCCAAATTTCGTAAAATGTAAATTTTTGGTGTTTTTAAATTTATGTTAATAATACATATTAAGATGAATATCCCATTGTTACTTGAAGAATTCGGATATAATCATGAATTTATTCAATTGTTATCTGCAATTGAGAAGAGTGGTATTGAAATTGAACGCTTAGTCGACCGTATTGCATTTGATGATAATAATGGACAAATAGAAGACGGGGGGCAAAATACTTCTGGTGACGACCAGAAAAAACTTGATGTATTGACCAATGATATTATGGTTGAGAATTTGACCCAATCATGTGCGTGTTCGATATTATTATCCGAAGAAGAAGACGAAGAGTCTATTGTTGACACAAGTCATAGTGGTAATTATATTGTCGCATTTGATCCTCTAGACGGTTCTTCTAATATAGATTGCAATTGCGGCGTTGGAACCATTTTCTCGATTACATTGGACAATGATAAAACAGAATCTGTTGAAAATCGCATATTACGCAATGGTAACGGAATTGAATGTTCGGGATATATTTTATATGGTGGGTCTACTGAATTGGTAATTGCGTTCAAAGGAAAGGGTGTTCATCGTTTTGTTCTCGATAAACAAGAGAATTGTTTTATTCATATGGGTGCCTTGGACATTACTGATAAACGAAAGAAGATCTATAGTATAAATGAATCAAACTGCAATCGCTGGGACAAAGACATCGCACAGTATATTACACAATATCGTGTAAAAGAATCGAAATATACGCAACGTTGGATTGGTTCCATGGTTTCCGACATTCATCGCACTCTGTTATACGGTGGTATGTTTTGCTATCCTTGGGATGAGAAAAATATAAATGGTAAACTTCGCATATTATATGAATGCTTTCCCATGGCCATGATTGTAGAAGAAGCCGGAGGAAAAGCAATTATTGCGAATATGAGTAAAGAACGCGTCTTGGACATTGTGCCTTCTCACATTCACCAGCGAACACCTGTATTACTTGGTTCCGTAGAAGAAATCGAAAAATACGAAAAAATACTCGATAATATTATTAATAATCCTCCAAACCCATCACAGGATAAGGGTGAATGGTTATTTTACAGGAATAAAGGTATCGGTGATTAATATAATATTCAAATAATACTAACGAGTGCGTCGTTTTTTTCTTGGAGTAAATTCTTCTTCAAATTCCGATGGGTCAGTTTCGCGAATAAGTGATTCCACTATATTTAATTTATCACGTAGTTCATTCAATTCAAAGAATACAAGTTTACATTGAATTGAGTTAATTGAGAGTTGCAACTCTGTAAATTCTAGGTCAAATAAATCCATTTTATGATTTGAGTTAGGTTGCTATATTACAATAAACATTCTGATTATCAATTTTATCGTTTATTACAAAATTGATTATATAAACAATATAAAATCTACTGTATATTATATTGTTAATTAGCAAATGTCCACCACTATTATCAAACGTCCTGTTAAAAAAACAACAAAAACAAAGGGTTGTCCGGATGAAATATATGCTCCTTATATAAAATCCATTTTGGACAAGAAAGTTTGTTTGTCTATTACTGAAATTGGGAAAAATGTGAAACAGAATTTAGAACAAAAAATACAAGCGGAAATTGCCGGAAAATGTATTAATGAAGGATATATCAAACCAGGAACTATATCTATTCGACAATATTCATGTGGAAATGTAAATTCGGATTTTGTTGAATTTAAAGTAATATTCGAATGTATGGCGTGTTTACCCGTTGAAGGAATGTGTGTTGAATGTATATGTAAAACCATCACTAAGGCAGGGATACATGCACAAGTGATTGATAATGATGGTAATATGCCCATTACGATGTTTATCGCACGTGATCATCATCACTTAGATAAACGTTTTAGTGAAATTCATGAAGGCGATAAACTTGTATCCCAAGTGATTGGTGTTCGATTTGAATTACATGATAAATTTATATGTACCATTGGAAATCTAAAATAATTGATTGTGAATCAAAATAATTGTATATTCCCTTTTTTTTGATATTATATCGTTGGATATAATATAAAATGCCTACTACGCTAACTACACCTACATATACAGACATTGGTAATACCGGTCCTCAGGGTCCTCAGGGTCCTCAGGGAGTAAAGGGTGATACGGGCAATACTGGTAGTCGAGGTGTTGCTGGACCAAGTGGACCTCTCGGTCCTATTGGCATTACACCCGATATTGATGTATCTTCGAATACAGGAGCCGCAGGTTCTTCTGCAACTGTAACAAAAACCGGGACTGCTGAAAATCCAAACTTCCTTTTTACAATTCCAAGAGGTGATAAAGGTGATACAGGTACTATAGAGGCAAGCTACTATCTTACACCGGGTGAACCTATGTTTACTTTAGACCCGTCTAACGGCAACACTTTTATTAATGGAACTTTAGATGTATCTGGTAATGGAACATTTAATAGAGATTTAACAATTAATGGTATCTTAAGAGCAGGTACTTTAGAAGTAGGTTCATCAGAAATAGCTATTACTGACCCGATTCTTCAATTAGGTTCAAATAATATAGACGACGATTTAAATAGAGGGATTTCTTTTAAATATTTCGAAGACTCTTCGAAAACCGGATTTTTTGGATACGATCAAGATGATAATACATTTGTTTTCAGACCCGTTGCGTCTGATGATGCAACTACTGGCGTATTTACAGGTGATTATGGAACTGCGAAATTCGGGAAAGTTGTTGTTGGAAATGGAACAGACCCTGGTATTGTTGAATCGAATGGGAATGAGAATCTTGTTTTACAAACGGGTAATACGAGTACAGGAACTATTACAATAGTCGACGGCACTAATAAAGAGATTGCAATACAACCTCAAGGAACAGGTAATATTAATTTGACTACAGCGGGTAATATTAATTTGTCTGCTACAGGTGCTGTAGCTAGTGATATTAATTTGTCTTCAGCGGGAACTATTGAACTTGAATGTAGCACGGTTCGGACAGGTAAATCAAACATAAACGCTGCAATAACCACTTGGAATGCAAGTAATTTAACATTACATACAAATGACGGTGATATATCTGGTGAGATTACAATAGCTAATGGAGCAAGCGGCGATATTTCTTTAACCCCCAATGGTACTGGAAGTGTTGTAATTTCAAAAGCTGATATCAATGGCGGTACATTTGATGGAACAAGTGTTACCGCATCTGGAGCAATTACTGGAGGTTCAATTACAGATGGAACTGCTACTCTATCGAGTGGAGCCTTATCTAGTGCTTCAAGTGTTACCGCATCTGGAGCAATTAGTGGCGGAAGTGCTTCGTTCGGAACTTCTACACCTGCTGCTGTTTCCGCATCTGGAGCAGTTACTATTACTAATACGACTAGTTCGAGCGATAAAGATACTGGTGCTCTTATTGTTGAAGGAGGTGTTGGTATTGAAGAAAATTTATATGTTGGGGGGACATTAAATGTTGATAATATAAAGATAGACGGTAATTCTATTACTGCTACTGATACAAATGGTGATATTAAGATCGAACCAAATGGAACTGGTTCAGTTGTAGTTTATAATCATTTTATCCCTGATACGACTGGGAGTGTCGATTTAGGTACGCCATCAATAAAATTTAGAAATATATATGGAAATATTAGCGGCACGGTTACAGGTGCAGCATCTCAGGTTGTATTAACAACCAAAAACGATGATATTACATGTTATCCAACATTTGCAGCAAGTGCTAGTGGGGATAAAGAATTATATGCTGATAGTGGCGGTACTGGATTAACTTATAATCCAGACAGTAATACGTTAACAACAGGCACATTTGTAGGCGCATTAACTGGACTTGCTTCTTCTGCTACTACTGCAGCTGCATTAACTGGTTCTCAAGCGTCAGCAATTACCGCTAATACAGCCAAGACAAGTTTTCCTGGTTTCGGAACAATAGCAGGAAAAGCGTTAGAAGGTGACACGTCTTTACTTCAGCTCGGAACAACATCGTCAACTGCTTTACGTGGTGATACTACTACTATTACTGCAGGTCAA
>MDSV01125499.1_pt1 | contig 15283 bp, 11 predicted proteins | sample 810851 | NCBI WGS metagenome assembly MDSV01 (sample SAMN05326640, study PRJNA326480) | marine metagenome | isolation source: seawater | place: Atlantic Ocean: North East | collected 2012
TAATATTATAAATAATTTAGATAATAATAATAATACTTTTAATAATGATAATTTTAGTGGTTTTTCTTCTGTAAATATAGAAGAAAATAATATATTAGATAAAGATAATGATGAAAAAATGGTGCCTTTTTATGGAACAAAACTAACACAAAATATGGATTTAGATTATGATAATAGAAAATTAAATTTATTTACAGGAAGTAAAGATTTAAATTTAAAGAAACCAAAAAAAGAGGTAGAAAATTTTATTGAAAAAGAAAAGCAAAATATATATGGTGGTCAGGTATATACTGATGCTTATCAATCACAATTAAATAAATCTAGATATATGACCAATCAATTACCATTTGTTCAAAGAAAAATAGCACCTGGTGTTGGAATAGGTGTAGATGGTATTTCCCAACAAGGTTTTCATGCTGATACTCGTGAATATGAATTACCAAAAACGGTAGATGAATTAAGAGCTAAAAATAATCCTAGAATATCATTTAAGGGGCGAATGAATAAAGGTAAATCACTAGTAAATAAGCGTGATGCTGAATATAAGTTTTCAAAATTTAAAAATGCTGTGATGTTTGTTAATCGCCCATTAGAATCAACAGGAGGAAATATAAAAAAGAAAGCTGTAAGAGGTCAAGTAATTTTGAATGATAGTAATAGAAGTAGATTTTTTGGAGAATTAAAGGGTGGAATGAAAGGACAAAACAAAACTGAATATCGAGCTCAGTATAGAGATAGTAATAGAAAAGAAAATAAAAATGTAGATTCGGCTAGAAATGTAAAAATGGATGCTAAGTTTGATACAAATAAAGATTCATATAATTTTCCTGTCACAAAAAAAGAAATTTTAGCTATGGAACAGTTTGAAAAAGAACTTCATATTGGAAATTTTTTGGAAGCATTATTACCTATAAGACATTATGAAGATGAAGCTAAAAAGACTATAAAAGAAACAACAGTTGATTATGGTGATAAAAATATATTAAATTTAAAATCTAATCAAAAAGAACAAAAATATTTTGATGACAAAGCACGTAAAACTGTAAAAGAAACAACAATTCATTATGATGATAAAAATATATTGAATCTTAAATCAAATCAAAAAGAACAAAAATATTTTGAAGATAAAGCACGTAAAACAATAAAAGAAACAACAGTTCATAATGTAAAAGATGTATTAAATATTAAATTATTTAATAAATTACCAAGAAGAATAAAACAAACAATAGCAAGAACTTTAAAAGAGCATTTATTACATACACCAAGATTAGGTAATATTTTAATAAAGAAAAAAATAAATAAAGATGAAATAATTGATTTACCAAAACTAGCAGTAACACTAAAAGATACATTATTAAAAGATACACCATTTATGAATTTATTAGGTGCTATTAAAAATAAAATGTATTTTAATGATAAAGCAAAAACAACACATAAAGAAACTATTAGTGATAAAAATAGAATAGGTACTGCTATTTTTAATTTAAATGATGGTTATAAGAGTGCTAATTTTGATATGAAAGAAACAAATAAAGAAACAACATCAAATAATGATTATACTGGTATAGGTAATCAAGAAAATGGTGATGGTTATAAGACTGCTAATTTTGATATGAAAGAAACAAATAAAGAAACAACATCAAATAATGATTATTTTGGCACATCTTTAGGTAATAAAGAAACTATGTCTTATGAAGATATTTATAATGCTACAATAAATGATATAAAAGAAACAACTTTAGTTGGTAGACAACCAACATTTCAAGGACCTAAAGAATCTATAAGTAGTGATGATATTAATATGTCTAATACAAAAAAAATGGAACATAAAATTGATAGAGATTTATCAATTGATAATATAAATAATGCTGTATTACCAATAAGTTCTTTAACTGAAAAAGATGATTTAAAACGTAATAGCAATGACCAGTATTATTTACAATCTACATCAAATAAAAATGATTCTATAAATGATATTATCTTAGCTAATCAACAAAGAGATACAGAAGCATTAGTTAAACAATTCAAATCAAATCCTTATGCTATGTCTATTAGTAAATAAATCATCTTCACAATCAAAATATAAATTATAATTAATATTTTGCTTATTTATACCAAAACTGTTAATTAATAATTTTAATTTTATATCATTTTTTTTTAAATAATCATTATCTATATTTTCTAAAAACTCAATACTATTTATCATATTATATTTTTTTAATAAATTTAAATATGTTAAACATACTCTAACATTACTAAATATTAAATTATCTACATTTTGAAAATACTTCAAACATTCTTTTAAATTATGTAATGTTAGATCCCAATATAAAAATTTATCATAACAACTACCCATTTTTATATGTAATGTTGTTAAATTAAAACTATTAGTTTGAGATTTAAAATAATTACATAATACATAAAATATATTAATATCAATAAATAGTATATTAATTTTATTATTATTTAATAAATTTTTTATTAATTCTAATAAATTATGATTATCAGATATAAACCAATTAGTATAACGACGATTGTGTGGCACTATTATTTCAATATTTATTTTATCATATAATGATATTAATTCTAAATCATTATCATTTATAATTTTATAAGTATCATATATCTTTATATTAATATTATATTTATCCATTTTATTCATATAATATTTACTTCCAAATTTAATAGTTCTCTCAAAATTATGACTATCTAAAATTTTAAAATTATTTTTAAAACTCTGTCTTAATTTTAAAATATCATAAACTTCTAAATGTTTATTCAAATGTTCACATAAATCTTTATTAACAAAAAACATTTATATATATATATATTAATAAATCAATTTTTTTAGCAAAAATCATTAATTTTTTTATCTAAACATTTATATCTATCAGATTCTAATAAATCTTTTAATGTAGTCCAAGGAGTCGTTTCTATAAAATTACCATTCATAAATTGTTTAAATAAATTTGGAGAAAATCCTGACATAATTTTAGTATTTAATTGATTAGAATTATTATTAAAAGTATCAGTATGTCTTAAATTCCAAAATACAATAGTTGGCATTTCATAATTATATTTACTATACATTTGCTTAATATTACCAAAACCTGTTACAGTTTTATCTGCTTGATCCCACTGCATATCACTAAAAATATATAATACTTTAGGCATTTCCTCATTAGATAGTTTATTAGAACGACCTACATCTAAAATCATTTTAAGTGCTGCATTAATATTTGTGCTTCCACCCCAAGGAGCACTTTTTAAACATCTAATTTTATCTGTTAAAAGTTCTCCTTTAATATCATGCCATCGCGGTTCTGTTTCAAATGTAATTACTTTATTTTTATATGGACCCTCAAATAAATCAGATAATATAATAGATAATGCTATACATACATTCATAGGAATACCTTGCATACTAAGAGATACATCCGCTAATACAATACCCGGTGGTAAAATACCATTATCAAAATTACTCTTAAAATCACAAACATATTTATTCCAAATAGCATTATATGAATGTAAATCAGAATAAGAAACATTTGGATCAAATACTTTACTTACTATTTCATGAGGCATTAATGTTGCTGTATTAATAACACTACTTTCCGGATTTTCTAATGCCTTTCTCTGTTCCTGAAAAATCTTATTTCTTAAAATCATTCTATCATCTTTTAATGGTTGTCTTAATGAACCATCTTTATTTTCATATTTAAATGCTTTCAAATATTTTAAAAATGCCTTCGATGGTACATCTTTTATATTGATTTCACTCCATAAATTTTCAGCCATTTTAGTTTCTACTATATTTAGTTTATTACAAATATCTGAATACATTTTTCTATAATTCTTATATAATAAAGATAATTTAGTTATATCAGAACTTGCCATTTGTTTCGCTAAAGTTAAACAAAAACCTGTTTTCTTATCTATATGTTTCTTTTCACGAGGTAACCATTTAGCACATAGTGTAGGATGTTCTTCTGTCTTATCTTTTATTAAAGTTAATCTAATATATCTCATAATCTCATTTTTTAATTTAATATTATTAATAGAAGAATTTTCACAACATAATAAATATAAATTATTTAAATCTACAAATGAACCTATTGGTTTTCCCATATTAACTAATTTCCATGTTTTCATATCATAACCTCCAGTTATAATATCTAAACAATTACACACTAAATCAGGATATTTTTCATTTAGTTTTAATAATAATCTATAAAATATCATACGTTCACCATTTCCATCTTTTATATCTCGTGATTTAAAAACTAATTTTACTAAATATCTCAAATAAGTTGCTTTTTCATCTAAACTAACATTATTTAAAATATTATTATAAATCATATCATACATATTCTCAATAGCATTTGAATTTAAACTATCTCGAACTAAATGAGAATCTAATGCTACTAATCCAATATCTTCATTTAAAATACCAGATGAATCACAACTAGCACCATGTGCTGTATAACTAACACATTCCTTTTCATTTGTTTTAAAATGTGTCTCATAATTATTCATAATATTACAGAACTTTGCCATATAAATAGTTTGTTTTTTTATTTCTAAGTAATTTAAATCAATTTAAAAATAAATATATATATATTTATATATATGTTAAATTTTTATAGTTATAATTTAAAAAAAAACATAACAATTAAAGAATATTTAAATACAGATACAATATTAGATCAAAAAAAAATATTCGAACAAAATATGATTGATTTTGATTCATCTATTTTTCTTTATAATTTCAAAAAAATTGATAAAAATACATTTCTTAAAGATTTGAATAACAATATTATTATACTTGATTCTAAAAAAATACAATCTAAACCAATAATACAAGAAAATAATAATAGTAATAACTGTGACACAACAGAAACTGTTAAATATTTAAATTTATTTTCAAAATATCCAGACTTAATTTTATTTACATTTATAATTACTAAAAATAGTTATAAAGAAACACTATATTTCTTAGAAAAATATAATTTAAAATATAAACAAATTTTTAATATTATTAAAAATAATCAAAATGAACTGATTGAAATGATTGAAAGTGACCCCAATTTACTAACTAATATTTTAAAAAAATATAAAATAAGTAGTAATCCATTTTTTATAAATACTTTTTCAAATATATCACCTCATCAATCTATAATTTCTGAAATAGAAGAACTTTTTCCAGATGTTCCAACAGAAAATATAAATGAACTTATAAGTGTATTTACTAATAATGTTTTAATTATCTAAATTATTCTGAATTTCCAACAAACTTTCTAAATTTTTTATTTTATTTTCATATTCCATACGTTCTTTTCTCCATTCATCCACCATATTTTTTACTCTTACTTCATACAATCTTGTTCGCTCCTTTTCACTTTTTAATTCTTCTCGAAGATTTGTTAATGTCATTCTAATTATATCTGAATCACAATCAAGACTCATCATTTCTATATATATAATATAAATCAATTTTAAATCATTTATTTAATTTTAACAATATCAATTAGATTTTTATATATTAACAATAAGCAGTAATACTATCAATATAAGTAGTATTTTTTTTTGTATCTAATATATTATTATGTTCATATTCTGGTAAACTATCAGTTGATAAATAATCTGACATAAAATTAAATATTTCACAAATATTTTCATTTTTAATAACAGATGTTTCAATATATTTCATACTATAAGTGTTTACTAAACTTCTTATTACATCATAGTCTGTATTTATTCTTAAATCACTTTTATTACCAACTAATATAAAAATTGGATTTATCATATTATTATTTTCTACTTCTTTAACCCAGTAATCTCTTATATCATATAAACTCTTCTTATTATTTAAATCAAATATTAATACACATCCTTGAATATTCCTATAATATATTCTAGTCACAGCTCTATAACGTTCTTGACCCGCACAATCCCATATTTGTAATTTATGATTATATTTGCTTGATTTCATTAAACAAAATTCAGCACCTATAGTTGGAGAAACATCCTGATGTTTTTTACTAAAATTATTCATAATACTTGTTTTACCAACACTAGAGTTTCCTAATAATATTACTTTATAATTTTTACACAAATCTACTACCATATAATATATTATATATGTTTTTCTCTTTATTTATAATTTAAATAATAATTTAATATTTTATATATATAATGATTACTGATTATACTAATTTTAATTATAATAAAAACTTTATATATAATCATAATATTTTTAAAAATAATTATAATGTCGGAATTGGAACATTTAATCCTAAAAATTTATTAGATATATATGGTAATGTTCATTTAAACAACAGTATTAATATACATGGAAATCTAAATTTAATTCAACATCGTTTAGAAGGTATTAATATTATAACATATAACACAAATACTCAAACTATTAAACCATTAAAACTAATATCTCATACAAGTAGTTCTAATACAAATCAATATAGTTGGAAAACAAATAATGATAATTTAGAATTAGATATTCGTGATGACAGAGACAATATAATTTATGATTTCCAATCCAAACCTATTATTATTCATCCAAATAATACATATTATATTACTAAACTTTATAATCAATCAAAGACTATTATAGATAGTATTTATATTTATAATAATGATAATACTTATGAAAATTTATCTAATATAAAAATTAATAATATTCCTTTAACATATATTAGTGATTATAAATATAAATTAAATAATAATTTAGTATTAGAATCAAACTCTAATGTTTCAATAAATATTAATAATTTTAATAATACTAATAATTATTATAAAGTTCATTTTTTAGGTTATTATGATTTCATAAATGGTAAATTATGGTCTGAAAATATAAATAATGATATTTATATACATTCTAATATAAGTGTTCAAACAAATAAAAATACACATACATTAGATGTTAATGGAACATTTATTAATGATAAAAAATTATATATTAATAAAGATTTAATTAATAATAATACAAAAATTAATGGAACAGTTTTAAATAAAGGTATTACAAATGTAAAATCATTAAGATCTAAAACTAAAAAAATGTATATTAATTCAAATAAACTTAAACTTGGTATTGGAACATTAAAATTAAATAATGATATAAATATTGGTGATTCAGTTCAAATTTCTAATTTAGGAACTATAAAAACTGAAAATACAAATTGTAATAATATAACATTAAAATCTAATTTATTTTCAAATAATGATTCATTTAAAATTAATCAACAACAAATAAAATTAAATAACTTAAACATATTTAAACCAAATACATTAAATACCAAACATAATAATACTATTATTTATTTGAATAATAATATAAATATAAATAATGATAATTCAAATAATTTGAATAATTACGTAAATATTAAAGGTAATATAAATACTAATAATTTACATATAACCAATAGTCTAAAAATAGATACTTTAGATAAATATTTAAGATTAAATAATCTTAAAACAAATAATTTAACTAGTAAAAACATAAACAGTGAAATTTTATATGCAAAAAATTTTAAAACAAATATTATAAATTTAAAACAATTAAATGTAAAACATTCATCATCTAATAAAATAGGATCTATTTATTATAATTCATTAGATAATACATATTATGGTAAACGTAAAAATGATATTATAAGTTTTGTTAAAACAAATTATAATAAAAATAAAAATAATACACGTATAGCAAATTTACAATATACATTTGTAAACAATATATTAGTTAATAAAGTAAAATCAAAAAAAAAATTAATTTTACCAAAAACAAATATTTACAAAAATTATGATAATACTTTTAATAAAACTGAAGTTGGAGCATTTCAATACAATTTAAATTCATTACATGCTGAAATATATAATGGTTATAAATGGGGTAAAATTAAATACAAAAATTCAGATTCAGAAATAAAAAATATTTCTATAAACTATTCTAAAAGTTCATTAACACCAGAATTTAGTTCACGTGTTTTAAATTATACATGTAATTATAATAATTCAGTTTTCCCATTAGATTTATATATAGTTAATCCACCATTACACAAAATTATTATAAAAAAAGATAATTCAGAAATACTTACTACTAAAATAAATAATACAAACCATTTTAAACCAATAAATTATATATTAACAAATCTAAATATTAATAATAACAATAATATATATATAAAATCTGAAAGTAATGCTAGTTCAGCAATTAATATTGAATATAATTTAAAGTTTAATAATATTTAGAAATATATTTTTATTTTAATAAATGAATATTGCTAAAGAAAACCAATTTTTAATAAAACAATTTAAAAATTTAAATCAACAATCAACTAATTATAAAAAAAATAACACTAAAAATTGTTGGTTATGTAATTCAACACAAAATGTATCATATAATATAAATGGATATTCTTGTGAACTCTGTAATCAAAAAATGAAATATTTACAGTGGTTGTAAAATAGGATTTTTTTTTATAATCAATTATATATAATGAATAATAATTATAAAGATTTTGATTATAATAAAGATTTCATACCACAATATAATGTATTTAATACTAATTCAGATAGATTTGTTGGCATAGGTAATAATAATCCTAGTCACAAATTATCAGTATTAGGAAATACATATATAAATAATTCATTATTTATTAATAATAAGTTTTCTTATGTATATAATAAAAACATAAGTAATCAACTAAATCAAAATAATTTATCATTATTAAAAGTTGATTCTAAAGGATTAGTATTATATTCAAATATTGTATCATCACAAACAACTGGTGTAAAATGGACTATCACAAATAATAATAATATAATATTAACATTAAGAGATAGTAATGATAATACAGAATTAGATTATAAATCAGATTTATTTAAGATTGATACTAATTTAAAAATTAGTGTTATAGATAATATAATAATTAAATATATTTTATTATATGACTTAAATAATGTATTATATAATTTAGATTTAAATAATACAATTATAAAAATTAATAATATTCAATCTAGTATTAAAAAAAAACAAAATGGATTATATGAATTATTAAATTATATTAAGTTAAAATATAATAATCAATATTTAGTTGAATTTGAAAATTTAAATATAACAGGATATATTCAACTTATTGGTAATTATGAATATCAAGCAGGTAGTATGTGGATTAATAATAATCAAAATATCTATATAAATCATAATATTGGTATATTTACAAATAATCCAAAATCAGCATTACACGTCCATGGTAATAGTTATTTTTCAGAAAACTTAAATGTAAATAATATATTAAAAACTAATCACTTAAATACAAACTTTATAAAAACAGATGATATATTAGAAATAGATACTATTGAAGGTCTTGAAAAGTTATATATTAATAGTGATAAAACACCTGTTAATATTAATATAAAAAAAACAGAAAATATATTAAATATTGGAGAGAATTTTTATATTACCAATAATTCATTAAATACGACAAATATTATTGTAAATAATTTAAATAACTCTAAAAATACACTGAATTTAAATACTTTAAATATAAATTTTAATACAAATCATTTAAATTTTAATAATATATTACAAGATTCTGAATCAGAAATATCTATAAAAAATAAATTAGTTATAGATAAAAATAATATAAATAATACTCTGAATAATAATTCAAAATACAAATTATATGTAGTTGGAGATATGTATGTAGATGGAAATGTAAATATTCAACGTATGGATAATACTGAAAAACTATTCTTATCTAATGATTTATTTTTAAATTATCTAAATGCAAATAATATTGATTGTGATTTTATAAATATATCAAGTTTTAGTTATTTAAATACTGTAGATACTAATAGTATATATATATCAGAGTCTTTTAGTGCACCAAAAGATTATAATAAAGTAAAAAACACTATTTATTATGAACCACAAACTGATTGTTTCTATTATAAAATAAATAATAATAAATATAAAATATTTACAAATATTGAATTAACTGAAACTCAAAAAGCTTCTGATAAAATATATGATATTAAAGTTTTTGGTAATACTAAATTAGAACATTTAAATTGTTCTATAATAGATATGGATAAATTAATTATAAATAAAACTATGACATTAAATAATAAAATAAAACTATATTTTAATGTCAATAATTTAAATAGTGAAATATATATAAATTCAAATTATAAAACATTTGATTTATTATATTAATATATATTAATGACACAGTTAGTAACAAATTATGAAAATTTTAATTACAATAGTGATTTTATACCATATCATAATATATTTAATGTTAATACTGTAAATATGCAGGGTAATGTAGGTATAAGTTCTTTAAAACCCAAAAATATATTTGAATCTAATCATGAATCATTTTTCTATGGAAACTTGACTATAAACGAAAATATTTATTTTAATACTAATAAATCAAATTATATTAATAATAATATAAATATATCCAATTATAGTAATAATAATATAAATATATCAAATTACAATAATAATAATATAAATATATTATTTTATAATAAATTATTTAATAAAATTGATGTTGGTATACTAAAATATAGTTCTCCAGGAAAACCTATAGAATTAGGTTGGAAAATTAATAATGATTCTTTAATATTAGAACCATTAGATAATAAATTAAATACAAAGATTTTTTATGAATCTGAAATTTATTTTTGTAATCAATCTATTTTTAATACAAAATTAATTTCAAAATCTATTATTTTTATTAAATATATATGTATATTTAATAGTAATAATAAATCAGATTATCATAAAAATATAATATTAAAAATTAATGGAAATTTATATAATATATCAAATAATTTAAATGGTATATATACATTAAATATTCCATTTAAATTTGAAAGAGATATATTTTATGATTTTAGAATTGAAGGATTAGAAAATGATGTAAATATAAAAATAATTGGTAATTATAATTATGAAGCTGGAAGTTATTGGTATAATATTATAAATTCACATAAATATGTAAATAGAAAAGTTTTAGTTAATAATGATTCAAATAATTCATATGAATTATTTATAAATGGTGATGGATATATTGAAAATAATTTAGAATCAACTAAAATAGAAACAAATCGTTTATTAAATAAAGGTGTATTTAGAATAAATGGTGGTTTATATACAAACTTTTTACAATCATCTAAAAATTTAAATTTAGACTGTGATAATATTTATATTAATTCAAAATCTACACAAAATGATTTATGTATAATTGGTTCTTCAAAAATATCAAGTGCTGGTATTTTAGAAACAAATGATTTATTTATTGAAAATAATCTCAAAACATCACAAATTAATAAGTTAAATTCTTTTAATAGAATTGAATTTGATAATGATACTACAAAAATAATATCTAAATTTTATCCAACAAATATGATTGATTCAAATAGTATATCAGGAGATCCTACATTAGATAAAATAATATTTTGTATTAAAGATAATGATGTATATTTTAATAGTAAAACTATAATAACAAAAAAATCTGAAATAAATAATTTAAATAAAAATTATGATTTATATATTGATAATTTTGATATAAAATGTGAATCAATTAATTATGATAATCTTATATGTAATTCTATAGATTTTGATATAACATCAAAAATTACTAGCATAAATTCTGTTAAAACATCAACATTATTAACTCAATTTGCTAATTTAGGCAGTTATGGTAATATTAAAACTATACATTCAAAAAATTTTCAATCTGATTATTTAAATTTTAAAGATAATACTAATAATATTGATTTAAATGAAGGAACAATTTATTATAAAGATAACCAAATTTATACAGTTTATAAAAATCAACAAATATATCCATTACAAACAAATAATTTTGTCGCAAGTACTTCTAATAAATTATTAACTTTAGATAGTAATATATTAAATACAGATAAAGTTAATTCATTTGAAATAAATACTGATAATATTAATACTTCATCTATAAAATTACCATTAGTTGGTAATATTCATTCAAATATTAATAATAATAATATTGGATTATTAACAGAAAATAATAATAATTTAACAATTCATGATGGACAGACAACCAATGATTTATTATTTAATCAAATAGATGGATATTATAGATTAGAATACAGATATAATAAAATAAAGTTAGAATCACAATTTACAAATATATTAATAAATCCTGATATACTTTATAATATAAAAATTGAAAATAATAAAATGATTATTCATCAAACAGGAACATATGTAAAAGATATTACATATTCTTCTGGTAAGTTTTACATACAAAATAATAAAATTTTAACAGAAAGCAAACTTGATACATTTTTTACTATTTTTAATTTAGAAAAATTAGGCAGCAATTTATTTAGAGCTGATTTTAAATTTGATAAATCACTTGATAGTCAAAAATATATTGATGTTTTTGTAAAAGAATATAATTTTACAAATAAAATATATAATATAACAACACTACCTAATAATAATAATCAAGTTATTAATAAATCATTTAGACAAGCAACATCTAGTGATTTAGCAAAAAATAAATATACAATTAAAAATTTTCAATTATATAATATAAATAATAGTGGACTACCTATATATTTATATAATATAGTTTATAATAATAATTATTTAGATACAACATTATTATTTAATTCAGAAATACCAGAGAAAATAAATATGATAAATAATAATTTAAATATTAGTAATAAATCAACTTTTGGATATAATTTAAACTATCTTAATCATAATACTATATATAAAATAAAAAACTCTCAAATATTTACAACTCATAATATTAATACTGATTTAGTTCTAATAAATAAACGATTAAATACAGGTGTTATTACAAATAATTATAAATATACTTAAATGACTTAAATATATATTTACATTATTATATAATATAAAATGTGTAGTATTACTTTTACATCTGATATAAATCAAAAATTAATAAATAATATTCTTAAATATAGTGCTAATTTAAATAATGAAATGAATTTTTTGAGTGATGGATTTTTACATAAAAGAGAAGAAAGTTTATATGAACTTCAACTTAAATTAAATTATGGAAACCATAGTATTTCTTATAATAATGAAAATATTGAACTTATTTATGATAAATCACATACTACTCCATTAGCTACAGCAGAAGAAATTAAATATTATGAAACATTAAAAATTTTACATTCTAGTAAAGAATTATTATTACAATTTGTTGAAGAAGTTAGAAAAGATAGTTCTACTCATGATAAAAAGGATAAATTACTATGTAGAATACTTAGACAAGGTGGAAATTGGAGTCTTTTAAATAGAATTAATAAACGTTCATCGAGCACTTTATTTATGGATATAAATATTGATGAATTATTTAAGGAAATACAAGATTTTTTTGATGAAGAAGATGAATATATTCAACATGGTATTCCATTTAAAAAGAATTTTTTATTTCATGGTATTCCAGGAACCGGAAAAACCAGTTTAATATATACTATTGCTTCACATTTTGATTTAGATATATGTTTTTTAAATATTACTAATGATTTAGATGATAATACATTCACAAGAGCTATTACTAATTTACCTGAGAATTCTATTTTAGTTTTAGAAGATATTGATGCTTTATTTGTTGATCGTGATTCTAAAACAACAGTTTCATTTTCTACATTATTAAATGTATTAGATGGAATGTTAAAAAAAAATAAACTATTGACATTTCTAACAACAAACTTTAAAGATAAATTAGATTCTGCTTTAAAAAGAAGTGGAAGAATTGATTATGAACTAGAATTTACTTATGCAACCAAAAATCAAATCGAACAGATGTATAATCATTTTTTTAAAAAAGACTATGATTCATTTTATAAATTTGTTAAAAAATTAAAATTTACTACAAGTGATTTACATAAATTTCTATTTAAATATAGAAAATCTAAAAATATAATGGAACATATTGATGAATTTGCTGAATTAATTAATAAAAATATTGATAAAACACCAGATCATTTTTATATGTAAATTAATTTTGATATATTTTTTATTTTATTAAATAATGAGCACAGATTTTATTTATAATATTTCAATTGTATATACATGGGTTGACGGTTCTGATACAGAATATAGAAAATTTAGAGATTCTTATTCTAAATCTAAAGGTCTTAGTTCACGTGATCGTGATAATGATGAATTAAAATATTCGCTGAGATCATTAAAGCAATATATGCCTTGGCATAAAGGTAAAATTTTTATAGTACATCCTGGAATGAAACCAAAATGGTTTTCAGAAACATCTGATATTATATGGATTAATCAAAATGATATAATACCACAAAATCTAGTTCCTACATTTAATACAAATGTTATTGAATTATTTTTATATAAAATACCAGAATTAACTGATTATTTTATTCATATGAATGATGATTATTTTTTATGTAAAGAAATTAATCCAGAAGATTTATTTACAATAGAAAAAAATCAAGTTAAAATAAATTTTTTTATGAATCATAATAAAATTAATGGTAAACCAAATAAGGATAAAACCAATAGTAAAATATGGTTGAATTCTGTATTTAATACAAAAGAAATTCTAGATAATAAATACGGTGTTTTTACTAGATATTTTTTAGACCACGCTCCTTATATTTATCATAAAAAAATATTTGAAATAGTGCATACAGATTTTTATAAAGAAATTACAACTTTAAATATTAATAAATTTAGACATAAATTAGATATTGTGCCCCCATTTATTTTAATTTGTTCTGCTATTCAAAAAAATATTATTCCATATGAAATAAAATATAATCAATCTAAATTAATTACAGTAAAAAATAAAGATAATATTAAACGAATTACTAATTTATTTAAAAGTAAAAAATATTTATTTTTATGTATTAATGATGAACATAATAATAATATAATATCAGAAGAAATCAAAAAAATTTTAAATTCTATATATTCAATATCATCAGATTATGAAAAAAAAATCTAACAAAAACCTCAAAAAATCTATAATTTACTATATTTTCTTATTATTTTGCTATTTTATTGACTTTTCCACAGAGAATGTTCTTTTTTTTACCATTTTTCAAAAAATCACATTTTTTTTACATATAGTCAACATAATTATTAATAAATTATACATAATTTACTAATTATATACAATAGTCTAAATTGGTTATAATATAGTATTATGATAAATACTATTTATATGGTAGTCAAACAATAAATAATAAAAAGTCAAAAATA
>MDSV01062386.1_pt1 | contig 15280 bp, 8 predicted proteins | sample 810851 | NCBI WGS metagenome assembly MDSV01 (sample SAMN05326640, study PRJNA326480) | marine metagenome | isolation source: seawater | place: Atlantic Ocean: North East | collected 2012
CGGACGATGCCCACATAGTCGTGCACGCGCATCGCCGAGGGGACCAGGTGGCCCTGGTTGCACAGCAGTCGCAGCACGAGACAGACGCGAAAGCTCGGTATCGCGGCGCCGAGGTGCGAGTGCGGACCCGGCCGCAGGTGGAGTGCTCGCGCCTCGCTGTACAGGTGTTCGGGGAGCGGGCAGCGCAGCGTATCGCGCTCGGGTGTTTCCTGAACCTCCAGAGCGTCCAGATCGTCGGCCTCGGCGGGGAGGTTGCGGACGAGCTTGAGCGCCGCGATGGATTCGACCAGGGCGAGGTGGAGCGCCGGCTTGTGGCGCTCAAGAAAGGCGGCGGCCGCGAGCTGGAATGTGCGCGTGGAGACGGGCGCAACGTTTGGCGAAACAAAGCCTGGTAGGCAGTGTGCCAGGTCGTCGAGGTGGACGTTGCGCGAACGCAGCGACTCGACGAATTGCGCGGGCGGATTGCTCACGAGCTCCTCGAGAGTCTCGTGCTGAAAGAAGACCGCTTCGGGGTCGTCGAGCAGGCTTTGAAAGTGGCGCAGCACGTGGAGGTGGCGCAGACAGATTTTGCGCTGCGTGACGTGGTCTGGCAGCGCGAGGTGCCACATTTTGCGAGCAACTTCGTGGTACGCGGACGCCTCGGGTTGGCAACACGCAGAGACGAGGCGCGCGCGCGTCTCCTTGTAGAAGGCGTCATTCTTGTACGCGTCCCACGGCGCGAATGCGCCGGGCACCTCGGCCACGGCACGGAAGAGAGCGTCGACAAAGCGCGCGACGCTCACCTCGCAGCGCGCGACGGCGAGGCGCGAGTGAAAGACGTCGCGCCACACGCGCCCGTTTGCTCGCGTCGCGGCCCGAAAGTCTTGGCAAAGGATGCGCTCCTCAAAGTCGACGAAGCGGACGACGTCGTCGCGGTCGTAGTTGCCCGAGTCGGCAAAGTCCAGCAGACGGGCGATTGTGGCGTCGGCGGGGTCGGCGGCCTCAGTCGCGTCGCCGTCGGTCGCGTCGGCCATGGACGCCAGGCACGGGAAGTTGTCAGTGCGAGCGCAAGGGGCCGCGGCGGCGCCTCACTCTGGTCGGCGCTCGGTCACATTCTATAAATGGAAAGTGTGAGCCCGCGGGCGCGAGCACGAGGGGGGTGTGAGGTGCCGTCGCCGCACCTGGTGTGAATCAGCGAGCAAGGCAACCCGACACGCCAGCTCGGCACACCCGGTTTTGCGACAGGGCTGCAAACCCGCATACCGCCAAACCGAGTAACAGCGAAAAAGCGAAACAGCGAGCATGAGCGAGGAGGACGACGAGGTGAAGCCGGGCGAGTGCAATCCCGTCACCGTTCGGCTGCGGGCCGACCAGACGCTCTCGGAGCGTGAGTCCAAAGCGTACGACATGACGACGGACGGCAAATGGAAGTGGGAGGGCGCACTGAAGTTTGTGGAGAACAACCGCGAGGGCCTGGCGTGGTACGCCCTGAACGAGAAGGGACGCGCCATCCCCTTTGTCAAGTGCATGAACTACAAGGAGTATACCAAAAACGGCAAAACCTACGCCTACGGCTGCTCCAACCACGCGTCCACGACCCAAGACATTCTCCACCAGTTTTCGCCGTACGTGGAGGAGTGGCCCGATGGTTCTGCGGATGGACCGTACCATCTCGAAAAAATCGCCGACGCGAACACCGAACAGCACATGTCGGGCCACAAGACGTTCCCGCTGAACGAATGGACGCAGTTTGCGGCGGAACGCATCCAGGCGCAGGAGGACAAGGAGGATGCGATCGAGGCGATTGAGAAGAACCCAGCTCTGAAGGACGATCCCGCCACAACAGCCGCCAGGGACAATCCCATGGCCGTGCCATGGGAGGAGCTTCCCGGCGCCTGCCGGATCTGCAAAGCCACCGTTCCGGCGCGCTTCATGCGTTGGCCGATCGGTGCGGACGACGGCAAGTTTGAGGAGATGAAGAATGCCGTCTGGGATGGCTCGGGCCTCGGCGAGTTGGCGCGCGGGTGGGAAGGCCAGCGCATGCCGTCGCTGGGCAACGAGACAAGGCGCTGCATCAACACGACTGTCACCAAGGTGGATGGTCAGACGATCGTCTGCGGCTGCGCCAACTTTGCAAAGGGCTTGGGCAGTTGGGACGCCAGCATCGGCTTCGCCAAGGACGACGACGGCTTCGTCGTGTGCAATGTCTGCGGCGCGCAGCAGGCGCAGGCGATTGACGAGACGCACCGCGTCGGCAGGTTTTACAAGAAGGACGAAGCGCAGACGGTGGCGGAGAAGGACAGTGCCACCGGGGCGCAGGACGAGGAGATGAAGCAGGTTGACGATTTCCGCCGCGACATTGGCCTCGACAACGCCAACGAGGAGGAGATCTTCAGCCGCAAGATGGCGACGCGCAAGCTGTGCTGCGCTGAGCACGAGACGTTTACCCAGGGCTGCGAGGAATGCTGGAAACTCGAAGAGTGCACCTGCGTCAAGAATACGGGCAAGTGCACGATGCAGAGCGCCGTCGACCGGTTGCTGCCGTCGTGGGTGAAGAAGCTGGGAGACCAGATGTTTCGCATGTCCGACGACCCGCTCCTCGCGCTCTTTTCCTCAGAGGACAAGCACACGGTCGACACCGTCGTGACGCTCCTCGAAGCGATCCGCGTCAAGGCACCGTGGGTGGCGTCGAGACATCCGTTCCTCGCGACGGACCATGAGCAGGGCGACAAAAACCACCGCTTCCTGCAGAATTGCATGGACGAGATCGACGAAGACACCAAGGCGCACGGGTTTGGCATGCACCGCTGCAAGTGCAACGCCAGCAACGTCGAGTGGCGTCGCGCGCGGGAGGCGAAGCAAGCGGAGATCAAGCCGAAGGCGATGGTCATCGAACGGGCATACCAGCGGTGGCGCACGTGCCTCGAATGGTTTGACTTTGTGTGGGGGGAGAAGAAGTCGCCGTACCTCTGTGAGGGAGACCGCGGGGATTACAAGGACCTCCTCGTCGCCCTGCTGAAACAGCCGACCCTCCTCCACGACATCTGGGAACGCGCAGAAAACGGCCAACGCCGGAACGAGAGGGAGGGGTATCACGACCACAAGGCCAACCCCTTCATCTGGTCGGTCGTGATCACGATGCTGGTGCACTTTCGAAAGTGCGCGCGCACGAAGGTGATCGAGGACGGCTCTCTGGTGATCGGCTCCGACTCGGATCCCGACCGCCTCATGGGCAAGCAGCTCCGCAACGACGAGGACCAATTCAAAACCGCGCACTGGGCATTCCTGTCCGCGGAGGAGCAGCAGCGATGGACGCTCCGCAGCATGTGCGAATACGCTGAGGCCCACAAGGACTTGTTCACGTGCAAGGCAGAAACGCGCTTCGCCGCGACCTCGCTGTTGCCGCTGACGCCGGCAGAGCGCCAGCAGTATCGAACAAACTGCCGCGCCTCCTTCTTGAAGGTGGACGAGGAGCACACCCTGGTCGCCCGCACGCCGCCCTTTCTGCTGGAGCCCCATGCCACACAGGGCCCCATCGAGACGCGCCACCGCTGGCAAGAGCGGAACAAGAGCTGGCTGTTCGACTTCTACTGCACCATCAAGACCATGGGCAAGTTTTGGCGCAGCAAGGAGAAGATGTCGAAGAATGGCCTGTTTGTGGACTTTGAGATCCCCGCGTTTCTCGAGAACCTGGTCTTCCCGTGTGACCGACGCCAGAAGAACGGGCGCGGCGACAAGATCACCTACTACACCTTCGAAGACCTTGACGCGGAGGACGTCTCGGTCGTCGTCCACGGCGAGGCGTTTGAGAAGGCGCGCAAGATGCGCGGAGACGATTTTGACCATGCCGAGCTCAGGCTGCAGCTTCGGAAGCGGAAGGACTCTTTTGTCGCGGAGGCTGAGGCATCGCGGGGTGTGCCGCCGGCCGCGTCGCTGGACCTGAAGCCTCTCGGCCGCTCAAAGCCGAAGAAGATCCCCATCACCGACATGGAGAAGGCAGAGGCGGCAGCCGCGCGCGAAGAGCTGTACGGCAAGCAACGCGAACGCAAGGCGAAGGTGCCCCGCGGGGTCTCCCGGGAGGAGCGCGCCGTCTACCAGGAGGCAGCCGACGAGAAGAATGCGGAGAAGAAGCGGAAGCGGGAGGAGGAGAAGGCCAGCAACGCGAAGAAGCTTCGCGAGGAGGCGGACGCGATGATCCGGGACGCCCCGGCGCCCGCCGGCAAAGGAAAGGGCAAGGGCAAAGGCAAGGCCAAGGCGCCAAAGGCGGATGATCGCAGCGCGCCGATGGAGGTACAGAAGAGGGCGGACGCGCGGTGGGAGGCGTTCATGAAGCGCCGGGAGGAGAAGCGGCTCGAGGCGCTGCACCGTGCAAACAGCGGCGGGGAGCTCCCTGAGGAGGCCAAGCGCCGGAAGAAGGCGGAGAAGGAGGCGGCGGCCGCGGCCGCCCTCGAGGAGCGCACGAAGCAGCTCACGGAGCAGCTGCGGGCGCAGTACGCGGAGTGAGCTTCACCAGACTGGGTGGCGAGGGGTGAGGGGGGTGCGAGTAGAGACTTTGAAAAACGAAACGTGTCTCCTTCGGAGTCCGACCCACCGCTAGCGTGCGCACTCGATATCCCGACTCTGAAACCAGGAAGCAAGAGACAGTGACAATGGTGGAGGTGAGTCCCGCTCCTGGCTTTGTGTCGGCGCTGGCCGGCGGCCACGTCTTTGGCGCTGGCGGCACGCCGACGGGCACCGTCCCCAGTGGCAACCCCTTTCCGTTTGCGGGCACCCCGAACGTCCCCGGCTTTACAATCTCGACCAAGTCTCCCATCCAGACCGCGGCTCCCAAGACGAACGTCGGCATCCCGTACTCGCGCACCGTGCCGACGGTGTTTGCGCAGCACGAGGGCAACCTCACGACCGTGTGCGCCGGCGACCCCGTCTTTGTCTGCAACAAGGACGCGCTGTCGACGCGCAGCGTGCGTGGCGTCGACGGCACGATGCGCTTCACGCACGTTGCCAGCGTCGAGTACCTCAACAAGGAGCTGGCCAAGCCCGAGAACCAGCTCGCTGTTAAGGCAACGCAGAAAGCGAAGAAGCAGCGCAAGGCCATCCTGGACGGGCTCATCGTGGCTCAGGGTGGTTCGTTGCCCGCCGTGCTGGAGTCGGCGGGCATGCCGGCCAAGCCGGCACAAAAGGGAGAGCTCGACGATCGGATCGAGGCGCTCGAGGAGCGTGGCGTTACGCCCGAGATCACAGCAGCAATCAAGAAGCTGGAAGCAGAAAGGGATGAAATCGACCAACGGTGGGCCGGGGCCGATGTGGCGGACACGATGGGCACCATCGACTTTTTGACCCTGCCCGTCTTCCAGCAGTGGCGGCTCGACGGCATGCTCCGCAGCATCGACATGGACGGCGAGCCGCGCATGCTGGACGGCAAGGTCGTCAACCTCACCGACGGCTCGGTCTCGACGCTCCTCAACGTTGTCGTCGCGGGCCCGGCGCGCGCGCGCGTGCGCGACGGCGACGGCCTCGAACAAAAGTTCACCTACGGGCCGCAGAACAAGAAGCGGCACCTCGTCAACGTCTTTGACCAGCTTGTCCTCGCCGTCGTCTTGAAGGAGGAGCCGGGCAAACTCACCTATGAGATCCGCCGGACGACGCGCTCGTACGCACCGATTGCTCCGAAGTTCCCGCGCGTCGGCGACGGCAGCGTCATCGCAGACGGCGTGGGCAACGGCGCCAACGTCGTGTTTGAAAATGTCGGGAAGGGCGAGACGGTCGTCGCCTACTGGCGGCTGGGCCGCGTCGTCGAGGAGCTGAGCTCCACCGACCGCACGTGCGGCATCGTCTTTGACGGCTCGCTCGTCCTCGTGACGGGCATGGGCGAGGCGACGCAGGAGGTGAGCGTGGCGCCGTTTCGTGAGAGGTAATCTGTGCATTTTAAAACACTACAGTTCCGCTAGGCCGCGCCGGCGAAATATTGCACACTCCGAGCGCACACAACAGGGGAGCGCGGCGCCATGGACGCAATGTCCATCCGCAGCCGCGGCAGGCGGGCGGCGCCCAAACGCTCCGGCGGCGCGCCGTTCAACATTGGCCCTTCGATTGGCCTCGCCTCCACCGGCCGCCCGGGCGAGTTTAAGCTCAACATGAACCAGATGGAGGCGCTCGAGTCGCTCTACACGGCGTCGCCGGCCATCACCGCGGCGCGCTCCGTCCTCCGCGGCCAGCTCTTTGGCGGCGGTATCGTCCTCCGCCGCGGGGGCAAAGACGTCACCCTCAAGCCGGAATTCCAGCGCTACTTGTCGTCCAAGTGGCTGGGGTTTGCGGGCGACGTGCTGGACTCGCTGCTCAAGTGGGGCTTGTGCGTGATCGCGTACGATGAGGACGAGGAGCTCAAGGACCGCGCGTCCAAGGTGCCGGCGGTCAAGGACGCCAAGCGGGACGCAGTGCTGGCGCCGCTCGTCCCACCGCGCGAGTGCATCGAAATCGCCTACCGCCAGTCGGGGCGCATGGGGTACACGCGCAAGTACGTTGTATTTAACATGGCCGCCCCCGTGCACGCGACCAAGGTGGACGACGACGCACGCGTCTACATTCGCGAACAGCCCGACTCGGTCGGCAACGTGATCAGCCCCATGAGCAAGGTCTTCGAGCTCGGCTCGTTTGTCACCGCGCTCACCGAGTTGGCGCTGACGGCGGAAATTACCAATGCGCGGCCACGGATGTGGACGCAGCAGCGCAAGAAGGAGAGCGGCCAGGGCGTCGAAACCAACGCGCTCTTCTTCGATTCGGAAAGTCGTGCGGTGCAGTCCGACCTCGACACGCAGGGCAACGCCGAGGCCGCCAAGCAGCTTGCGATGCAGAGCCAGCTGGTGCAAATGATCAACCGCCTGCAGCAGCGCAAGGAGGACGACAGCGGCTTCGACCACGTGCGCAACTCGTTCACCGGCCGCGGCGTGGCCGCTGGAAAGCACACGCATGTTCCCCCTGAAGTCCCACCCGCTGTCTTTTCACTACCCAAGGACCAAGAGCTCGCGCCGTCGGCGGGGCAGCTGCCGCAGGCGCGCGGCGACCTCGAGCAGCTGCAGCGCCTCAGCGTCGAGCTGTTTGGCGCCGCGTTCGGCGTGCCGAGCGACCTCCTCTTCTCAGGTCGCTTTGCCAGCAAGTCAACTGCACAGTGCGCGCCTGCTCCTGGAATCCAACCCCGGTGTGCCACTCGCTGACGCCGCGGTCCTCCCTCACAGGCTTTCGCTCCTGAACTCCACGGTCACATCGCTCGCAAAGTCGATCGGCGAGGTGCTCACCATGGCGTTTGTCGACATTTACGGGGACGAGAGCGGCGACACGTCGCTCGAGCTTGTTACGGCTCCGCTGGCGGCCTCCGAAGAGGTGATCGCCCTCTATGCGGCGGGGCTCGCGCCGGTGGAGGTGGCGGTGCCCGCGTGCTTGCACGCGATTGGCGCGTCGAAGGAAGAGATTGACGAGGCGGTCAAGAAGGCGGTGGCCGAGAAAAAGCGGCTCACGGACAATGAGCAGACGACGGCGGACCACGATGCAACCTCGCGCGAAAAGGAGCATGCCGCCAAGGACCAGGAAGCCAAGGCCAACGAGCAGCGCATCGTGGTCGAGATTGCGGGCGCCAAGGCCGCGGTCGAGAAGACGAAGGCAGAGACGGAGTCGATCAAGAAGGGCGACAAGGACGACGGGCCGCCGCCGAAGAAGAAGGCGAAGGCGTCGTCGTCGTCGTCGTGAGCGGGAGACGGAGAGGGGTGGTGAGAGAAAGGGGACTCGGTTGTTAACACGGCAAGCTCAAACACCCGCATTCAAATTCGATTCAAATCTAATCAATGTCCATGCGGCGCATGGCGTCCCTCACGTCGTCCTCGTTGTTGTTGTTGTAGTTGTTGTTGTTCTCGTCGTTGTCCACGTCTTCCGCAAAATCCCGGACGAGCGGCGCGCGACCCGGCACCGGCACCGGCACCTCGTCGTGCACCCCCCACCACTCGCGCGCGTACCTCTCGTCCAACGGACGCCCATCTGAATCGAAAAGGGGCCCCGCCGGCTGTCGCATCGGCGGCGGCGGGAGCGGTGCTGGATCATCCTCGCTGTAATACCGCTCGTACCACTGAAAGTAAGAGTTCCAGTGGTAGAGACGGCCGTCAATGAGGTACAGCTGAGGCCCGCTGGACGGCGACGGAACCGGCGGCGGTTGCTCTGGAAGCCTCACCAACTGACCGCCAATCCACGCGGCCGGTTCGACCGACGCAGACGTGGGCGCGGCCGCCCGCCGGACGAGGGCGCCGACGCGCAGAACCTCGTCGAGGCGGTGGCGTTGTGCCAGCGCCACCGGGCCTGTGGTCGGCACTCGCACGCTCATGGACGCGCAGCAGTTCCAAACCTTTCACACCAGAGGCGACAAGGTAAATCGTTATGACTTTCTGCGAGCATTCGTGTCGTTTTTTTACGCGCTACTCTCCACCCACTCGCCACGCTGCCGCTTGCGCTTCGCCTGCTCCCACGTGGGCGCGTTCTTCACCAGCTCGTGCAGCACGTTTTGCGGCAGCCGCGTGAGATCAATGCACTGGAAGTCCATCCCGAAATCGAGGCCGTGCGGCTTGTAGCCCATGTGTGCCTCCAGTCTACCCTGAATGTATCCGAATGTGCCCACATCCACCCCGTTCTCGAAGCAGAAGCGCTCAACGAGAACTGCCGCGCACGTTTTGAGCGACGGGTCCTTCAGGCACGTCTGGACTAGGTGGTCGTAGGGAGCCGCACGCGCCTGCGTCACAAACAAAGCCTGCGCCCACGCGTGCGTCGACGGCACGTCCGTGGCCGCTGGGTTGAATGTCAAGTGATGCTTCGTCCGCGCGAGGCCCGGCGCAAAGAGCGACATTGGCCACGCTCGCCTTCCGGGGACGGCGCGCCGCCGCCGCGCCTCACTGGTGAATGCTCGTGGTGGATGCTCGTGCTCGCACCACCCACCAGTCGTCGTGGCGCGCTAACGACATTTTCGGGATGCAGTCCCGTTTAATTATAGATTCCAAAGATGGCACCCTTCAAGCAGCGCCGCGTGACCTCGACGAGCGTGCCGGATTCGATTCCGCTCGTGCTTGTCCAGACGTGGTTCTTCGACTTCTTGGAGGACCCGAGCGAGTTCCATCGGACGGGCGGCTACGCCCTCCACGACCTCGTCACCACCATCGCCAAGCTGCGCCGCGTCAACAAGGAGTGGCGCGACGCCATCGACTGCGTCTTCGCCGCATGGAAGCGCAGCCTGGGCGTCGATGCCGCCAATCCCTTTTGGATTTGCTCGCCCTGCCTAACCTTGTACGACGTCCGTGCGAGCACACGACGCGCATGCTACTTCTGCGCCAAGCCGCAAAACCTGGAAGCGTGCTCGCTCCGCTTCATGCACGACGTGCCGAGCGTCGACGCCGAGCTCAAGAAGATTGCCGACGTCGACGTCTGTATGTGCGAACGCTGCAACTCCCACTACTTTGATGGGTCACTCGAGCCGCAAGTCAACGAAGCGTTCGAAGGCGGGAGTCCGTATACGAGGTTTTACAAGAATACCAGCACGCCGGCGACGCCGTTTGAGCGCTTCAGCGGCTGCGTGAGCCACATGGTGCTGGACAAAAACGAGGCCTTCCAGGACTTTTTAGCCGAGAAGGAGCGCCAGCGCCAGCGGCGCATGATTGAGCTTCGCCTCGTGCGCCACGCCAAGCGCAAGGATTTCATCCGGGTCGCACACGAACGCACGGGCATCAAGATTCCCAAGGAGCGCGCTGCGCGCCACGACCTCGACTGGGAGATGCGCGAGGATGGCCACGTTTCCAATCGCCTCTGCATCAAGGTGGCGACCAAGACGGTGCTGGATCGCTTCATTTCCTACCAGTACGGTCACGGTCCAGCCTTTGGCTTCACGTGGCAGGCCGACGCCCTCTCGGACAACTTTGTCGACTTGGCCATCTCGAAACCACTGGACGAGGTGCGCGTCGCGCTGCAGCGAATGCAAGAGATCGGCAAGCCGCGCGTGCGCTGCCGGATCAAGGGGTTGCGCTTCTTCGCGTCGCGGCACGATGGCGTCGTCGACTTTTTCCACGCCTGCTTCAACACGCTGGCGGTGTGGGTCGAGCTCGAGGTCCCGGCCCTCGGCTGCTTGGGAACGCGCGCGACGCCGGCGGGGTGGTCGCCGCCGCGCATCGAGTGCGTCTTGACGGGCCGCTGGCTGCACCGGCACTTTTCGGAGGGCGACGTTGCCGGGCACGCGCTTGCGGCCGCCAACCGCGACATCGACACGTTTGTGGCGGAGCGCCGGGAGGTGCTGGGACTGCTCCTCGACCGCGAGGAATTCAACAAGCGCGCACACACGATGCTGGCGCACCACGAGGCGGAGATTCTGACGGCGCTCCACCGCGCGCGCAACCCGATCTGGCTCGACTGCTTCGCCAACGCCTTGAACCAGACGATCGACCGCGACACGTCGATCCTGCTCCGACTGCTCAACCCGGACGACCCGGGGTTGGGGCCGGCGAAGCGCAAGCTGCGCCGGGGGTTTCCCTCCTTTGTCAACGACCGTAACGCGGTGACTTCGCACCGGCGGATGTAGCGAGCGCGAGCGGTGTCGTAGAGTGAGGTGGGTGCAGGGGCACGTAAAGGACGACCAAGTAAAAAAAGCACGAGCGACCGACGGGCCGCCCCACGGACACCGGTTTTGCGACAGTGGTTGCAAACCCGCAAACCCGCAAACCCACCAACCCCCCAATCATGGAGACGGCGTACGCCCTCGATCACCGCCGCGAGCTGCGCCGCCGTGGGGACGACACGTGGAGAGAGACGCCGCCCGAGTTTGCAACCTACACCACGGCGGAGAAGCGCAAGTGGTTTGAGACCTACGAGGAACTGCGCGAGAACGAGGAGGAGGTGCGGCGGCTGAAGCGCCAACTCGACGACGTGGAGGCCGATGCGGCGAAAAAGCAGCGCACGATGATGGACGCCGAGACCTTGGCCGAGAAGCCGGCGCGGGAGGGGAAGCGCAAGGCGACGGACAAACAGACCTCTACCGAGAAGCCGGAGCGGAAGGGCAAGAAGGCGCGGCATTCCACCCCCGACGACGACGACGACAGCGACGCGTCGGCCTATCGCGCCTGGCGGATGTGGAACCCGTCGAGCGACAAGGGCGGCGACGGTAGCGAGTGAGCGAGAGAGCGCGAGAGAGCGACAGAGCGAGCATAAAAATCGATTTGCGAGCGCGAGCAAATGCAGCCTGTGGTAGTGTGAGGCGTCGTCGCGCGGGGGCGGCAACCACTGGGCACACCAGAACGAGCGCCATGTCGTTTCCGGAAATCGTGACACCGGAAGACTATGTTCGCACGCGAGACAGCGGCCGAGAGCAAGAGCTGGGCAAGTACACCTTCTTGCCAGACCTCGTCTTCCTGAGGCTCAGAGAGTACAAAGACGGCGACGTCTGGCGCGGCGACAACGCGGAGTTTAAGTTTGCCGTCGCAAGCAACACTCCCGCGCGTCGCCACGTCTGCCCGGACTCGCTCGATGCGAGACTTCCGTACGTGCATCGAGAGAAGGAGGTGTGCAGGCTCCCCGACGGGCATACCTGTACCATTCCGGAGGGCGACTGGTACTGGCCCGCCGTGTACACACCGGTGGCCCCCTACAAGTACGTGGTGCAAGCCATGTACCACCGAGATGTCATCGAGTTGCGGGTTCAGTGGGCGGAAATCGTGCGCAATGCGACGCACAAGTACATGCGCGAGACAATGATGCCCAGTTTCGCCGAGGATGTTCCCCGCACGCCGGAGATGGAGGAGGAGGTTGCGAATGAGATTCACAGCATGGTCGGGTCGCTACACGACGAGAATTACTGGACCAACATCGCGGGCACCCTCGACACCATCGGCACCTTTCCGGAGTTTCAGTACAACCTTGTGCGGCTTGCGGAATCGGAGCAAGGCAGCAAGCTCTTGCACAATCTCAAATTTCCATTTGGAACGTTTGGGATCGAGCCGTCGTTGTACCTCGGCTACGCACACATTCTCCGCCAGGCGATGTCGATGACGCGCTACAAATCGTACCTCGAATCCCTCAACCCACCGCAGTCGATCGACGATGTGATCGGCAACCTCGTGTACGGCGTCGATGATCCGCGCGCGCTGCCGTTGATTCGCATCCAAGACGTGTTGATGGACATGGGCCCAGAGCGGCGCGTCGGAACCTGCGTGTTTACGCTGTTGGACGACTTGTCCTTCGTGCCGGTCGACTTTGTCTTCTGGTGCCTGGCGCCGTTGCCGCCCCAGGAGGACCTGCGTGTCGACGTTGACGAGTATCACTACCGAGCCTACTCGCACAAGGACAGCTGTCCTCGCTCGACACAGTTCACAATCCTGTCCTGCGACCCCCCTCCCGAGATGATCGAAGACATTTGGGACGATTTCGAGCACGAGCCTGCGACGACAGCGTTCAACAAGATGATGTTGGAGACGGGCATGGACGAAACCATCTACAAGAGCGAAAACATGATGCTACTGTCGATGGGAGTCCACGCTGAGAATCGACGAGTGTACCACACCGCCGTCGACGAGCGCAAGGTACTCGAGTACACGTACAACGTTTCCTGCGGTTTGGCGTTGCACCGGCCGTTTTGGGAGTACATGCTTTCAACGTGCGGGGTGACCGGGCTCTGCAACCTGTTCAAGCGGTTCTGGTACACGCAGCGCCTCCACGAGAAGGGGCGGACCGACGATCTGAAGGTTTGGACAACGGTCTTGCCGCGGCAGAACGTCGCCGACACGACACGGTTCACCCGAGACTATGCCACGATCATTGACATCGACCAGGAACTGGCCACAGACGTGGACGAGTCCTTCGGCGGGGTCCGGGACGTGGGGTACCGGACCCCGGCGTCGCTTTCGCTTCGCACCATCTTGGAGACGGACGACCTCACCAACTTTCACCGCTACATGTGTCACGAGGGTATCGAGCTCACCTACGACGCGTACGTCTTTGCGGCCGAGACGGATGAGGCGGCGTACCACGCGTTGACGGAAGCTGTCTACGGTGGGCCCCTCTACTCGCTGCACGAGCTCGCAATCTCATTCGGAGCGGAGGCCATCCTCAACGCGTTGCAACAAAGAAAGCCCGTCGAGCTCGCACCGCCGCAGACGATGCGTAACATTTGCAAGGCCATCGTGGAGTCGAGGGACGGGCAGGTGTGCAAACGGACGGGCAAGCTCTGGCGCGATCTCCGACCACGAGGCGAGTATCACAGGGTGGGCGCGATCGCCATTCTTCGGAAGAGTGGTCTCTGGAAGCCGCGGTGTGACGCAACGGCGGCGGCCTTGCATCTGCGAAACCCCGGCTTCCTCTCCGAAGACCTGTTCGTCTATTCGCTCTCCAACGAACTTCTCGACAGGACGACGACGTCGTCAATGTGCACAAGGCTTTTGCTCCTGGCAAAGCTCATTCTCGGCATCTTTGCTCCCAAGCAGCTTGCGGTCTGTCACCACCCGAAAGCCCCTTCCATTGCGGACGCGATGCACCAAACCTGTGGCACCGAGCCGGTGCCAATAACGCTGACACTCCACGTCATGTGCTTCAAAATGATCCGGTTGTGCCAGCCCGAGATGTTGAGCTTCTTGCTCTTTGGGAGCACTAAGCGGGTGAGTCTGTCGACACGGCTCACGCCCGCACTTTCCACCGACGAGGGAGAGCAGAGCCGCATGGAGGAGATTCGCACGGACAGCGCGAGGCTCAAAATCTTCCTCGGTACGTTGGGGAAGACCCCGTTGCGAAATACAATCGACGGGGACGCTGTCGACGAGGCCGAAAACACGTTCCACAAATTCTTCGAAATCTGGGTCCCGTGGAGCGACCGCCTTGCCGGCTGTTTCGTGGAAAAAAACCAGAAGAACCTCATGTCTACGACAACCCGAGATTCGGCTTGCATGTTCTGGCATCGCATTGCCATGGAGTCGATTGTGAAGGGGTTCATTTGCCGTGGCAGCCGGCAGGCGCATGACCCAGTGTCGCCCGACGACCCACGATACGAGACGTTCAACGATTGGATGAACTCGATGGTGTACACGGAGCGCATTTGGCGCGAGTTTGCAACCACGGTCTGCAAGATGCCGCCGTCTGTGTACAATGACATGATGCAGAAGACCTGGGGTGTCGTGCGGAACATGTCCATCGAAGAGTTGGGCAAGGGGTTGCCCCACGGATGCGCTGCGTCGCAACAAATGTCACGCGTCCTCGATGCGCCTCAGTGGCTGACGCTCCTGAGCGACCTCCCCTTGTGGGTGCGCACCGAGACGGAGGACTACTCCGAAAGTCGTCTGCAAGAGGCTCGGGCGGAGCACGACGCGCGCGTCCAGGCACAGGAGGCGCAGGAGGCGCGAAAGCGGGAGATTGAGGCCAACGAGGCGGCTCGGCGGGCGGAACGACAGACGGAGGAGAGCCGGGCGGCGGAGCGCGAGAAGCAGCGGCTGCTGGAGGCGGGGCGGAAGGCCTACGCCGAGCGGGAGGCGCGCGAGACGGAGCTGAAGGAGAAGCGCAGGAAGGGCGACGAGGTGCACGACCGAATCTTTGGCTGGACGTTTCTCGAACACGCGCTGAAAACGGGCCCCGGGGAGCAGGAAGCGCGCAACAAGGTGCTGACGGGCATCGAGAAGCAGCGCGCGCTCCACCAGAAGGAGGACATCCTCAAGCACGCGGCGCCCTGGAAGCGCGACCACCTCAAAACGCTGTGCGCGTGGCTGAAAAAGGGCGGGGCGCGCGGCGAGCCGCCGCCGCCGCAACAGCCCACGCCGCCGCCGCCGGAGCCCGAGGCGCCGGCTCCGGCACCGGAACCCGAGGCGCCGCCGCCCGCACCGGAGCCCGAGGCGCCGCCGCCCGCGCCGGCGCCGCCGCCCGAGGCGCCGAAGAAGCGCGTGTCCTTCTGCGATCCACTCGAGTACGTCTTTGTCTGTAAGATGGTGCGCGACTCGGCGACGCAGACCGAGGCGCCTCCGCAGGTGGAGACGTCCAACGCGGCGACCCAGACCGAGATGCCTGCTGCGGGCCGCGGTGGCCGTGGCGGCGGCCGTGGCGGCGGCCGTGGCGGCGGCCGTGGCGGTGGCCGCGGGCGTGGTCGCGGCGACATGGCGACCGTCGTTGCCCCACCGCCGCCCGTCCCCGATCCAGACCTCCTCGTCTGCCCCATCTGCGAGGACGCGGTCAACGATTTTGCGCTGATCGCCGAGCCGCCCGACAATTGCGGCCACCGCTACTGTGGCGGGTGCGCCGACATGTTGTTGGCGAA
>MDSV01069280.1_pt1 | contig 15280 bp, 15 predicted proteins | sample 810851 | NCBI WGS metagenome assembly MDSV01 (sample SAMN05326640, study PRJNA326480) | marine metagenome | isolation source: seawater | place: Atlantic Ocean: North East | collected 2012
CGGGGGTTATTGGCCGAAACATGGTCAAAACTGGAGACTCGGCGCCTAACTTTACCCTGAAAAACACTAGCAAAGACGATATTTCACTGTCTGATTACGCTGGTAAAACTGTCATCATGGCATTCTACCCAGGAGCATTCACAGGAGTATGTGACAAGGAAATGTGTGCCTTCCAAGACAACATGGGGAAGCTAAACGAGGCAAATGCTGTAGTTCTTGGAATAAGTGTTGATTCACCATGGGCCAACGCAGAATTCGCTCGTAAGTACGAACTTGAATTTACACTATTATCTGATGTAGACCGAACTGTTGTCAATTTGTATGATGCTACCTTCACTGGACTCGGCGGAATTGAGGGCTATGTCTGTGCCAACAGAGTTGTTATTGTAATCGACAAAGACGGTGTTGTACAACACAGATGGGATGCTGAAAGCCCAGGTGTAGAACCTGATTATGATGCTGTTGTTTCAGTTGCAGGCTCGTTGTGAGTTGCTCTAAACTGGACAATAAGCGAGATCCAAATAATTAGAATTGGTATTGCATAAGCTCTTTCGAGTGTTGAAACAAACCACAATCCGGTATAAAATAAGGAAATTAGTCCTGCCAAAACGAATACTAGTACTGGTGCAATCTTAGGTCTTGGATGAAGGAAACTGTAAACGATGTAGCCTCCTCCAAAGTATGCAAATAGGTATGCAAATGCGACGTATACAATGCCGATTAATAGCCCGATTATTGCAAACTCAGGCTCCAGTGAAGGTTGAAGTAAAATTAACTCAACCGCAAGGAAAATTGCTGCAAAATTATGCATTACCTGTTCGTGAAAAAGGAACATATAATCGTGGTCTCTACCAATTCTTACCTCATCTGGAAGGATGATGTGCCGCACGATTGTTGCTGTCATGAAGGCCATAGCAATCCCTGTACAGAAAGTGAATATCTGTAGTTGCAACAACACATTCGGAGTTGTATAATCATTAACACTCAACATATGATTGAGAATTGAAAAGAAGAAATATGCTACATTTGAAAGAAGAGTCCAACTGCTGAAAGTAACAAACTTCGATAGCCCTTTAGGATATCGTATCACTTCTTCAAACTCTTTCATTGAGATTACACGCATATTTCCTGGACCACATTTCAACATGTATACTATAGCACAAATACCCACAATAAGGCAAATGATTCTCCAAATTAGAACCACTGAAGATGATGACTGAAAACTGTTTACTGAATTATTTAAAAGGCTGATTAAATCAATACTAAATGCATAAAATAAGATCAATATTGCAACAGCAAATATCGTCAAAATTGTGACACGAGTATAGTCCGGCTCTCTATTTGCACCAGTCATATCTCATCCTCAACCATTTCTAAAATTGTGAAAAATAGAATAATCACTCAAAGGGATCTAGATGGATTAGTTGCTCAACATCAATTCGCTTGTAGCCACGCTCTTCAGCGTCCTCGCCAGCTTTGACCAGCATTCTGCGCATCCATCCAAGCATCATCAAGTCCTTCATTTTGTCAATCGCATCAATAAATCCAGCAGGATTTGATCCCAGTTGTGCATGCTCTCTGATATTTTGACCAACCTCATCAACTACTTCGTAGTACCAAAGAAGAAGCTCTTCAATTGCTGCATCTGTGACAGACATTCCAGCAAATGCTCGTGACATCTTTCTAACGACTGAGGGAGTTAATGCTGAACCACTTATCTGGCCCTCCAAAACATCCTCTTCGATTTCGACTGCTTGAGATTCAGCACCTTCTGTTTGTTCTGCAGGTGCGACTGTTACCGCTGAGAGATGACGAGGTTTTATCGTATTTACTCGATCTTTTGCTGCTGCACTTTCTGCTGCGTGTAAGACTTTCTTGAGGTAGGTTTCGAGATGTTCAATTCCTGCTTGAACTGCTTCTGAACCAACGCTCTCCAATTCACCGAGTCGCTCAATCATCAATTCGCGAGTTCTGTTGTAATTCAGACGAGTTCGATTTGTGTCATCCAGAGTTTTCTTGTCAGGAGTTGCTGCAAGAGTCGCTGCTTCCATTGCTGGAACCATTTGGTCTATCTCTGCTACCAGCATTTCCACTAATTGTTCTTTGACTGCACCTGATAGACGCATGTCGGTAAAACCTGAGGATACAAATCCGATATGACTAGTTGAATACGGCTTTGCCATCTACTCCACCAAACCGTCCTCACGGCCGATGGCTTGTGATATTTCCCATGCATGGAAACATTCGTGGCCTCCCAAAAATCCGCCTGCTTCTCTTGCTGGTCCAATGAATTCTGATGCACAGAATTGACAGAAAACTTGGACGATTAGTTCGTTGAAATAAGTTCCATTTGGTGTGACTCGCTTGACGATTCTTTTGCCAACATCGGATTCATCCCAATCACTCAACTTCTCACTAAAATCTTCGTCGATTACTATTTCTTCAGCCATAATATCACCATTCTGTTAACCAAGGAATTGCTCCATCTGCAGTAATTGGGCGCATTCCTTCTTCATCTCTAACCCAAGTATCTTCACTACCTATACTCCCGTTTGCATGCACTACCTTTGGCTCAATTGCCATCGTGCCTCCAATTGGAAGAGGGCGGTCGAAACCTTCTGCTACTACTGGAGATTCATCTAATTGCAAGCCTACGGAATGGCCCAAGAATCTTGATTGATCTGGTGCCATCCCCATCAGATTATTTGCATGTCCTAACTCCTCAGCTAAAGCATAACCTTGGCGCCAAGCTTGTGAGCAATCCTTGCCTTGATCAAGAACATCCACGACCTCTTCTTTCACGGCGATCATGTCGTCTAGACGCTCTTGCCACTCAGATGAAAGAGAGCCTGCAGCGAACATTCGCGTGGCGTCTACAACATATCCACGATGTAGGTGAACGAGATCTACCAACACAGGTTCATTTGACTTGATTTTTGTAAAACCGCTACCCATAGATGCCATTGGATGGGGTCCGGTCCCGCCTATTGCTGAATCAAAAAAGGAAGGGATTCCTCCGGCACGACCTGCAACGATTACTCCTCTATCGCACTGAAGAGGGAACCTACGCATTTGCACATTACCACCAAAGCCTGCGGCTCTGCTAACGGCTTCTGCTGCTGCAACCAATTCGATTTCGGGAACACCTTCACCGCCAACCGCAGCGACAGCCTCGAACATAGCCATCTGAACTTCGGCTCCTTCAGCCATCATTTCTAGTTCCCATGCACTCTTTACTTCTCTTTGCGAATGCACGATTTGAGTGCAGTCTTCACTAGCACCAACCTTCGATGCGAATCTGGACGCAAATGAGTGAGGAAGTTCTCCAAATTGCATTGCTGGATTACATCCTATTTCTTCAGCGAAAGCTGCCATGCGCGGGAATGATTCAACAGAATGAGGGGAGTCCCCTCCCCCAGATTCATGCTGAGCCCTAGCAAGCGAGCGCCTAACAAACAGTCTAGATTCACCTTCTGAGGTGACAAGAAGAGTTGCGTTTTGCCTGCCACCGGAGTAGTAATACAAGTCGACAGGGGTTTGGATTAGAGCAGCATCTAATCCCTTCTCAGATAGTCTAGATGCCAATTCTTTTTGCCTGGATTCGAGTTCAGAAACTGGAACTCTCCAGTCCTCTCCCTCTGGACCAACCAATGTAGTTAGTTCGCCCTCCATGACTATCACGTGATGCCATTAGTTCAAAATGACTTCCGTCAATAGACCAGATAAAATTCTGGGGTTTATTCGGCCTGAATTAGTTCTGGAACATAATCCTCGGTTGACTCTAAACGCTGCTCTGCAATCTCACAATACTCTTCTGAAATATCACAACCAATGTAGATTCTACCCGCTTGTTTAGCAGCAACAGCAGTTGTGCCTGAACCGAGGAATGGGTCGAACACAACATCGCCTAAGAAAGTGAACATCTCAATGCATCTCTTTGGAAGTTCAACTGGGAAAGGAGCGGGGTGGTTCACACGTCGTGCAGATTCTGTTGAAAATGACCAAATCGATTTTGTCTGTTGGATGAATTCATCTCTACCGATTGTATCAATTCTGCCTTCTGCCCTCTCAGATTTAGTTCTAGGCAACTTGTAATCACCTTTCGAGAATATCAGCATGTATTCGTGTATGTCTCGTAGACATGGATTGGATGCAGACTGGAATGAACCCCAAGCACAAGATGAACCCGCACTAGCCGACTTATCCCAAATTACCTCGCCTCTGTGCATGAATCCAATTTCATGCATTATGAGATTGATATGACTAGCTAGTGGAATGTATGGTTTACGTCCAAGGTTAGCCACATTCACAACCATCCTTCCACCAGGTGCTAGAACCCTATAACATTCTGAAAATACCTCATGTAGAAGTCCTAAATATTCTGTCAAAGATAGGTCCTCATCATACGCTTTAGAGGCGTTGTATGGAGGTGAGGTAACAACAAGATGCACACAATTATCTGGAATTGGTAATTTCCTCGAATCTCCATTAATGACTATGTTGTTTAACTCCTCAGGTAAATCCTGAGATTCTCCTACATCTCTTTGTGAAACCAGATCATCATACATTCGAGAGTTGTAATACATCGAAGAATCATGACCCTCTCTTTTTGAAACTCCAAATGACGAAGTGGTCGTCTTAGCACGTTTGCGAGGGCCCTCCAATGAATCCTCGCGCGCCATGCTTGTCATCGCTCAAACAGAGTATATGACATTTCGCGCCTTTGCCTATTGTTGGACGCGCGTTTCAACCGGTCGAATCAAAAACCGTAGGCTAGTGGAAGGGCTGATGGCGAAGGTCCTCTCCCTCGACGAGGTAGACCTCGAAGGGCGCACTGTTCTTGTGCGTGTGGACATTAACTCCCCCCTCGATCCTGAGACAAACGTCTTCTTGGACGATACTAGAATCAAGAGAATTATTCCAACTTTGAATAAACTTTCAAAATCAAAGGTCGTCTTATTGGCTCACCAATCTCGACCAGGTAAGAAGGACTTCACTTCCACACTTGGGCATTCTAGAGAATTAGGAAGATTGCTAGGTCGTACTGTAAAGTGGGTAGATGATATCTACGGAAAGAAAGCACTCAATGCAATAGAAAACCTTGAAGATGGCGACTTATTGATGTTGAACAATGTTCGAATGGATGATGAAGAGAACAATTCAAAGGGTGATTTTGCCGCTCTGGCAGAAACACAAATGGTGCAAAATCTATCCATGATAGCCGACGCTTTTGTTAACGATGCGTTTGCTTGTGCCCACAGAAATTCTCCTTCAGTTGTTGGATTTACCACCACCCTTCCTTGTATTGCTGGCGAATTGATGAACTATGAGTTATCGAAATTAGGTCAAGCATTGGGTAACCCTGTAAGACCATGTATAGCAGTTCTAGGTGGAATCAAAGTCGATGACTCAGTAATAGTTGCTGACAATATGCTACGAGGTGGAACTTGTGACCACATCTGGGTTACCGGTGGCGTTGCTAACCTATTCTTGTTCATTTCCGGGATTGACATTGGTGAAACCAATGTCAATTTCTTGAAAGGCGAACTAGGCAAAGCATGGGGCGAAACAATCGCAAAAGCAGGACAGTTGCTAATCGACTATCCTGAGTGCATAATCATGCCAAGCGATGTGGCGGTAGACATCGGAGGAAACAGGGTCGACCACTCAATCAAAAACCTACCAATTGAAGCACCTATTTTCGATATGGGAATCACCAGTGTACGTGCGCTTTCTCGTGCGATTAAGAATGCTGGAACAATCATCCTAAACGGCCCTGCTGGAGTATTCGAGAGAACCGACTTCGCTCTAGGAACCGTTGAGATGCTGAACGCTTGTGCTGAAGGTGAAGGATACGCTGTTATGGGCGGAGGGCACACTGCTACCCTCGTGAGTCAGCGTGGACTTTCAGACAAGATGGGGCACGTCTCAACAGGCGGCGGTGCTTGTTTGGAATTACTAGCTGGAAGAACACTACCAGGAGTTGCTTCTTTGGAAGAATCTGCAAAGCAGTTTAGATTCTCTATATCCAAGCCGCTCGACCACCAATGAACGATTTTCGTGGGGTTTAATAATCTCCACGTGGAGATTGAACTAGTTTTGCTTGTCTAGATAGTTTACTGGTCGTGAGTTGTGACTTATAGCCTCTAGAAACTAAACCAGCAGGAGATGATAATATGAATACAAAAGAAGCAACAGAAAAAGACTTGATGATTGAAAATGATGTACATCCATTTGATGATGACCTACCAAAAACGGTCAATTTCAGTGAACAAATGCACTCCGTATTGGTTGATGGAATCAGAGGTAAAGCTTGCACTGGAACCCTTGGTGGTTACAGTGAAAGAATTCGAATCAACTTGGAGGAAGAACATCCTGACTTAGGTAGGGATTTCCAAACCAAGTACTACATGTTCCTAGAACCAGGTAAGGTTCTTTGGGGCCACGAAAAGAAAACTTTTGAGATCCTGAAAATCTTGTGATTTTAGCCAAGCATTGACATTTGATTGCAATGTGGGCCTTACATGGACGAGGCGTCTGTGCGCTATACCAATGCGGTTCTCATCGATGATGAGCAGCGCATGCACATGGGAGATTTTCTCCTGCATTCAGACGGGACGTGGTCCAAATCAAACGGTGATGAGGACGTTGCTCACAACCTAGACGGTAGCAAGAGATTGATTACACGCTCCTTCCAAAATTGGCACACGCACTTGCCAATGCAACTCAATGCAAGGGACTTTTCTGATGGTCTTCCATTACAGGAATGGCTCGAGAAATCTATCTTTCCAACCGAAATGAATCTGACAAAAGAATATGCCCGAATCGGAGCTCTTGCTTCAGCACTCGAGATGATCAAGACCGGCTCAACTTTTGCTTGCGATATGTATCACTTCCCCGAATCAATAGTATCTGCATTAAATGAGGCTGGACTGCGTGGAATTGTATGTGGTCCCCAAACCCAATGGCCACCTAGAGAAGGCGGAGATGATGGCTCTGTGCGAAGAGAATTAGATTCTCAATTAGCATCCAATAAACCAGGACAAAGAGTACAATACGGCGTTGCAACTCATGCAATTTATACCTGTGACGAGGATACATTACTAGGTGGCAAAGAGTTAGCACAGAAGCACAATGCACATCTTTCAATCCACATATCTGAGACTAGAAAAGAGGTTGCTGACTGTTTCAAGAAATCTGGGATGTATCCTGTTGAATATCTCGACAGTATTGACTTCTTCATTCCAGAGAGAACAATTTGCGCTCATGGTTCGTGGGTAAAGAAATCAGAAATGAGAACTATGGCTGAAAGAAAAGCGATACTTGCACACTGCCCATCCTCAAACATGAAACTGGCTTGCGGAGGAACTGCATCTCTACCTGCATACAAGGACGCTGGAGTTGAAGTGCGCCTAGGAACCGATGGTCCTGCATCAAGTGGTTCTGGCCTAGACATGGCTCACGAAGCACGCATGTCGTGCCTTGTACAACGTCACGACCACTGGGACGCATCTGCTCTTGTTGCCAAGGAGGCTTTCGCAATGGCGACCACCGGCAGCCAAGATTGGGCTGTTTGGGACCTCAATGATATCCGAATGAATCCTGTTGGCAAGGACAATGAAAGACACATTTCCAACCTAATCTACAATGGTGGACAGTGCCTTGATCTGTGGGTTGATGGAAATCCGCTAATGCAATCAGGAAAGGTCGCTACAATCGATGAATCTAAACTCCTTGAGACATTCAATGAAGCAGTGAATCATTATTATTCAACACTTAATGATTAGAAAGACCACCTGCAAGGTTGTAGGCCAATTTTTTAATAAGTTTGAGTAAATGGTAATTGTATGGCCACATGATGGTACACATTGGTGGCGTTCGCGTGAAGAAGAAGAATGGACTCGTCTAGAACCTGAAGAGAGTTAGGAAGAACAAACTGATTCAAACTAATTCAGCGTTTGTAGTTGAGGTTGAATGACTCTCTGTGGTAATATTGCCGCTCTTCGATGGCAGCCTGAGTTAGAATATCTGGCTCCATGTAGCGGCCTCTGCCATGTTTATCATCGGCAATTTTTTGCTGTTTGTCGATCTCTTTTTGCAACTCCAGGTCCTGCTTTCTGGCTTCTTGCTCTTTGACCATTTTTCTCTGGATCATTACTGAATTCAAGAATAGTGCAAGACCGATTAGCTGGAAACTTGGCTGCATTATACTGATTTCAGAAGGTATCTCGCCATTCATCACTAGATATCCGTAAATTGCCATCAAAGAACCCAAAGCGGCTGAACCAAACAAATACAGATTCTTACGCATATATCGATTAATAATGAAAGATACTCCCACTAGAATTCCACCGATTAGTTCTGTTCCAACATCATATCCATTTGCCTCAAGCATAGAAACAATCCAAAGCATGGTTTGCAAGGAAATATATCCAGTTACAGCCAAAGACATCAAGCCTACCACCATGAACATCAGTATACCACAACCAGCGGTTGCTGCTAGAGTGAAATCTCCCTCTGAGAGGGTTGTCAAAGAGCCGATTTCATCCCATAGGAATGCAGCACTCAGTTGCCCTATCGCACAACCTGTCAGGAATGAAAGAATTTTGATTTTAGTAGCGCCTTTGAACATCAAAAATGCGCCTACACACAACAGGATTACGCCAAACGTTGGCCCTGCCCATGTGTCAAAGCGACTCCAGAATTCGCCGCTTACATCCATGTTTATCCCAATATGAAATAGGTTACAATCGTTTTTGTTGCTTTTGGAATCTTGTGATTATTGTCACATCATCCAGAAACTCAATCCTAGAATCACATAACATGCTAGAAGCATTGCACCTTCTAGCCAATTCGTTGTTCCATCTCTTAGAATAGAGTTGGCTACAAGAACAGAGAGGAAAGTTGCCGCAGTCTCAAGCGGGCCAAACTCTAGCGATAGGTCAACACCCATTACCCAAGCAAATACAACCATGAGCGGAGCGACAAAGACTGCGATTTGCACACTTGAGCCGATTGCAATTGCAAGAGATAGGTCCATCTTGTCTTTACCTGCAACAATAACTGCAGTGAAATGCTCTGCTGCATTACCAAAGAAAGGTAGTAGAATAACACCGATGAAAAGAGTAGGCAACTTCAATTCAGTCGCAGCAGAATCGATTGAATGGACTAGAATTTCAGCCATCCAACCGACTAAAATCGTGGCAAGAATTAGCAGAGACCAAGCATCTTTGTTTGTCATTTTGGGCTCATCATGGTGAGCGGATTCATCAGAAGCAAAGATGTGTGCATGTGTCTTCAATTGGAAGAACAGGGCTAGAGCATAGACAATCAAGAGAACTATCGCTGCATATCTGGACAACTGGACTATACTGTCGAATCCTCCCCCGCCAATGTTAACAGCTGCAGGTATCATCATTGCAAGTACTGCAATCAGCAATAATGAACCACTCATACTCTGAGCTTTTTGATTGAACTCTTGCTTCCTGTGGTTGATTCCACCCCAAAGTAAAGACAATCCAAGTACTAGTAACAAGTTACCAAGTATACTTCCAACTAGGCTTGCTTGAACAACGGTAATCATTGTCTCTGCCTGGTCTGCATTGGTTGCTGCAGTGTAAATTGCTAAACTTGCAATTATTATTTCAACAGCGTTACCAAAAGTAGCATTCAGCAGGCCGCCAAGGGATTCACTTGTTCTAAGTGCAATCTCTTCGGTTGCATGCCCCATCAATAATGCGAGGGGCATTATTGCAATCATTGAGAAAAAGAAACTCATTCCTGCATCATTAGCAATCATTGAGAAATATACGGTTATTGGTACTGCAATTAGTAACCAGTTTAGTTTATTCTCAAACGGACTAAATGATTGCAAAACTCCAATTTTAGGAGCTTCTGACTCTTGAATGTCAATCAACTCCTCTTACGCTTTGGAGGCTTTCTTCTTGGCGCTGAACGGCGCTTGCGAGGTTTTCTTCGAGGTCTATCATCGTCGTCGTCGTCGTCATCGTCATCGTCATCGTCGTCGTCATCGTCATCATCGTAATCTTCGGCAACCTTCTTTTTGCGACGCCTCTTTGGTTGGACTACGTTGACTGCAAATGGATCTTCTTCGTCATCTTGCGGTGCAGAAACCTTCTCTTCTCTGGGAGCAGTTCCTGTGATCTCTGCCATATCTGGCTCCGCCGATGTTCCGATGAACTCATTCATCCAATCGTCTCCCACATCATCCTCATCCTTCTTTTTCTTTGGACCTGACATAGCAGTAACAATCACGACTAGTGAAACAAGGACTGCAAGAAGAGATACGCCTGCTGTAACCCACGCAATCATGTATGGTGGGTCTGTTGCATTCAGTTCTGGATAGATAGTTTCAGGTTCTTCGGCCACTGGATTTGAATGTTCACAAATGGTTGTTCCATCTGAGACTCTATGTATGCACCAATCTACTGCAAATTTGACCTTTGAAGTTCTTTCATTGCCTGCTGAATCTATTGCTTTAACTGATACTTCATGGAGTCCTGGTAAGAAATTTCCAGATGGGAAAACCATTTGCATTGTCCAATCTCCTTCCTCACTGATGGTTATACCTGTAGCATTTCTCCAAGGCTCTGTGACCATTGAATCTGAATTGCCGTAATTCTGCACAAATCGCATTTGCATAGCAACAATACCTACATCGTCACTAGCACCTGCAACAATACTGATGTCATCACCAACCATGTATAATGAACCATCATCTTCTGAAGTTGGTGAAAAGATTGTTACCACTGGTGATTTGGCATCAATTGAAAACTCATCAATTACTCTATCTGCAGTATTGAATACCATATCTGTCAGATTAATGGTTATTGTAACATCACCTGCTGTAGTAGTTGATGAGATTGAAAAGGTTTGGAAATATTCAGGTCCCTTGTTGGGATTGTTTGTATTTTGTGAAAGCAAAATCATTGCAGTTTCACTTCCTCCTGTTAAGGAACCTCCTGTAGATGTTGTCATGTTGATCATTGGATTCTCATTCAACGTTTCAGTTGTTTCAATTCTAAGTGTATACTCTCCTCTAACCAAGGAATTGTCAGTCACTGGAATTCCATCTTCATCTGCGATGTAGTATGAAATTCTAGGAGCTTGTGTATCCTCTGTCACTTGTAGTGAATTGCCACCGATACCTGGTAGGATCAATGGATTGATATTTCCAAATGCATCTGCGATAATTACAGAATACCAAACATCTCTTTGAGCATCATCAGGCACTGGGATTTGCCTAATCATTGTGGCGAAATTGTTCTCAGGAATTGGGCCTTCAATTAATTCCCAACCTGGGTCCGTGTAGTTTGAAACTGCAAATTCAGAATCTCCGAACGGGTCTCCGAAGTGTCGGTAGATGTAGTAACTCTCCCCATCTTCATTGGAGTTCTTCCATTCAAAATCAACAACTTGTAACTCACCTAGCATCATCAAGTTACTGATTCCTGCTTCTTCCGGGGCTAAAGTATCCTCAACGATTGGACCATCCCAATTCTGCACGAGTTCTTTATACATCACAGTGCTATTACAACCAAGGCAATTATAGAGAGCTTCTGAGGTTACGAAATAGTGTGTGCCGATATCCTCTAAGCCTTCATCAAGAATGACATCAAACTGTTCAACTCCATCTGGAACGCTACCAACCCAAGTCAAAATTTCTGGATTTGACTTAAATTCAGGGCCTTGTACTCTCCATCCGCCTCTCCAGATATGATAACGCTCGCCTTCAACTCCAGCTTGGTCGGTCCAAGTGACTCTTGTAGTACGGTTACCGAGGAAAGTGGCATTGACATTGGTCGGCTCTTTTACCCAATTTTCATCGGAATCTTCGTCCACATCTGCACATGATTGTAATGATATGTCGCTGTTATATGCTCCAAACTGGTCGACAACTACCACACAATAAACGAAGTTGCCATATGTGTTGTAAGGAACACTGTAAATGAATTCAAACGAACCATCAGAATCGTCGTCTACACTTTCAGCAACTGTGGCGATAAGTTGAGCGTATGGATCATCTGTAGAGTTGAAATATTGGCCGTGCCTGTATATCTTGTAAACCTCATTTTCTTCAGAAAATAGGCCATCCCAAACAATTGTTGTCTGACCCGTTCCGTCCTCTAGAGGAGTAAAGAATGCGGCGACTGTATCTACTGGATTAGGTGGCATATTATCTTCAAGTAACGCTTCTGACATTGCGTTATCAGACAAGAACCTTAGATCTTGGTAATCATTCCCTTCATCTGTCCAATTTGGAAGAAGATACGTTACTGAGTAGAATACCTCCCTACTTGTCTCTTGAGGGACGTCTAAGACATAACTAGAATCTGTAGGTGGTAATGTTGCGATTTTTGTTACATCAGGATTTCCTGATTGCAGCAGTATGTCCCCATTCGAACGTTGCAACCTAAACGTTGTTTGCCATAGGTTAATCTGCAAAGCATCTGGGCCTGATTCAGGCAAAATCGGATATAATGCATTGTAATTTACCCATTGAATGGTAGTCTGGCTTGTCATGGTGTTGAAAGATGCTTGAACGTTGAATGGTGAGCGTACTGGTGTTGTTATTTCAATAACAGGTTCATACAAAGAACTTGCATTGAAGTCAAGTGTTTTTGTGAAATTACCATCTGCTAATTCGGTTATTATTGCATAATAAAATGAATTGTTAGTGCCTGCTCCAACCTGATATGTTACTTCATGAGTCCCAGCGGCTTGTCCTCTACAATCTACACTTTGCGAAATTGATATCCTGTCACATGCAGGCACAGACTTCCACGGAGTCAACGAATCGATATTTGCGGCGGTGATAGGTGAATCATGTCGATATACATGGTATGTTGCATCCCATAATTCTGAATACAAATTGACGTCGCCTCCAACATCCTCGATATTTCTCCAAGTAATCGTAGTGGTCTCACTCACATTATCGAAAGAAGCTGAGATATCTTGTGCCTGTAATTCGCTCGGAACACCAATGTCCGCGCTGACTGTATTCAACATCGGAAGTGATGATAAAAGCAATATCGAGAGGACAAAATAGGTCGTCCTGCGATTCCCGCCGTTCAGCATGCTAACACCCATCACTTCCACGCTTTCCGTGATTCGGTTATGAGATTACCGCCGTAGGCGGTGTAAATCACGCTTAGTTTGAGCATTTCTTCCGGATTGGTAAAAGAAGATTCAGTCATCATTATTCTCTTTGCCTTTCGGAGTTGATAGAGGTTTGGTTTTGTCTAGAGACTGTAAATTCTCACGCGCTTTGTAAAATCTGATGACAAATGTGTAAATTCCGCCCAGCCCAGAAATTGCAATAATCAATGAAATTGGATTAATCTCAATATTATTCCACTCGCCCCAAGATGCAGCGTCCAAATAAGCCATAATCGCTGCACTAATCAGTGCTACAAAGGTTAGCACCATTCTGTCAGCACGACTAAATCCACCATAATTTCTACTGCCCGCTACGGCCTGTGCTTGAGTTCCTAAATATGAACCAAACATAGTCAGCATTGCTGCAATCCAAGCCAATTCAACGTGACCAAACCAAACTAGATTGTAACCTAAAGCGAGGATCCAGACCACATCTAGGACTCTATCGAGAGTATGGTCAAGATAATCACCCCACCTAGTCACTTTACCTGTTGCTCTTGCTAAATTTCCATCTAGCCCATCTAATGCCATAGCTGAAGCCATCAAAAATGCAGCACCTAGGAACATCAACGCCCCCTCTTGCCCTGATTCTGCATTCATCATCATCCAAGCCGCAGCAAGGCCAGTAGGCAAAGTCAGCCAAGTAAGGGTTGCAGGATTTACCCCCTCCAATTTTGATACTAGAGGTTCGCTCAATTTCTTGAACAAGTTACGACCCTTCTCTAGTGCCATATTTCGCCCTCGAGCGCTTGCCCTCTTTGTTACTTATGGTATCATAAGCCAATCTATTGCCATATCGGGGGTTGTATGATGTGGGCAACCCGCTGAAATCCATCCCAAGGCATCAGCCCCTTCATAGATTGGGCGTTCATCTTCAAGCAAATCATTCCAAGGACCGCCCATCATTTCAACCTCAACATTTGCTTGAATTTTCTCTTCTGGATAACCACGTTTTTGCAATCTCTTTCTCAACTCCTGTGGCTCACATCTGACGATAATCAATGCATCTACTGGAATAAAATGTGCAAGGTGTCCATCGATCAGAGTCAACTTTTCTGGATTTTCCCAAATGCCGCTTAATTTTTCTACATCAATTTCAACTGCCCCATCTAAGCCTATTTCACCAAGGCAGCCATTTTCCTGAGCGTAATTTTTCAAAGAAATTACCGGTAAATCTAGACTTGAACATAGTGTGGTTTTACCACATCCAGGTGTCCCAATGACCCCAATAGAGCGCACTGGTTGGCCTTGCATATAGTGTGCTAGAGTAGCCAAGTGTTAAACATCATGCCTCGTTTAGGCAAATGAGATTCGTGTTTGGCGCAGCAGACCCAGAGCAGGCAATCAGCCAGCTTGAAGCATATTATCGAGAAGGTCGAGGCGAGAGAGCTGAGGTAATGGCGTCTGCTCTAGTGGAACAATTGATGGCACAAAAGAATAGAGATGACGAGACTCAAGGCATTCTTGTAAAAGGATTAAGAATTTTAGCAGGTGTTCTCAATAGTCGTCAAAAATACAAACGCGCAAGAATTACTGTCGGCCTTCTACACAAAAATCGCAACAAACATGGCAAAGCGGTAGGCCATGACTTGATTTCAGCAGCAGCTGATTATCATTTAGCTGGATTTATCCATGCCAATGCTGGCAAAAAAGGTGCGGCAAAGAAGGCTTTTGCAAAGTGTGAAAAATTGCAGCCTGGGCACCTAGCAGCAGCATTAGATGCTGCTGAGCAATGCGGTTATCACAAAACATTAGCCAAATTGTATCCTCTTGCAGGGCCAGTAATTAGCAAAAATGGAGCCTATATTCTAGAAATTGAAGGTAGGCCTGCTGCCGATGCTAGAAGAGTCGGAGTGGTTTTAGGCGGCGAGATTCAAGCGGACATTGAGAGACAAATCTCAGCCATAATGAGTGGAGAGCAGGCTGCAAACGCTAGACTGCAGGCCGCGGTTGATTCACTAGTACCCACACATGATTATCACACATACAGTACGAACTGAGGCTGTAAATGGTAGCGGGAGATGGATTTGAACCATCGATCTACGGGTTATGAGCCCGTCGGTCGAACCATGCTAACCTATCCCGCTAGCAAGCCATCGGC
>MDSV01080061.1_pt1 | contig 15278 bp, 12 predicted proteins | sample 810851 | NCBI WGS metagenome assembly MDSV01 (sample SAMN05326640, study PRJNA326480) | marine metagenome | isolation source: seawater | place: Atlantic Ocean: North East | collected 2012
AAATTTGATTTTTATAAAAGGTGATATTTGTAACCAAGAATTGATTAAAAAAACTTTCGACGATTATAAACCAAGAGCCGTTATTAATTTTGCTGCCGAGTCTCATGTAGACAGGTCAATTAGTTCTCCTGAAAATTTTATTAAAACGAATATTCTTGGCGTTTATAATCTTTTGGAAGTTTCAAAAGAATATTGGAAAAATTTATCATTAGATAAAAAAAATCATTTTAAATTTTATCATATCTCAACTGATGAGGTTTATGGTGAACTTCAAATAAATGATCCGTCTTTTAAAGAAGAAAATCCCTATGCTCCGAATAGTCCATATAGTGCAAGCAAAGCATCTTCCGATCATTTAGTAAGAGCTTGGAATCAAACTTATGGTCTACCAACACTAATTTCAAATTGCTCTAATAATTTTGGACCATACCAATATCCAGAGAAGTTAATCCCGTTATGTATAGTAAATTCTTTACAAAATAAAAATATCCCCGTTTATGGTGATGGAAAACAAATTAGGGATTGGCTATATGTAAAAGACCATTGTTCTGCAATAAGAGCGATACTTGATAAAGGATCTTCTGGAGAAACATATAATATAGGAGGAAGTAGCGAAAAAACAAATCTTGAGGTTGTATACAGTATATGCGATACCCTTGATAATCTTAAACCTAATTTAAAAGGAAATTCATATAGAGAACTTGTTACTCATGTAAAAGATAGGCCGGGTCATGACAAAAGATATTCCATTAATTCGAAAAAAATTTTCCAAGAAATAGGCTGGGCCCCAAAAGAAAATTTTGAATCAGGAATTAGTAAAACAGTTAATTGGTATTTAGAAAACACTGACTGGTTAAAAGAGTTAATGTCGGAAGAATTTAGAAGTTGGGTGGAAAACCAGTATAAATGAAAATTTTATTAATAGGAAAAGATGGTCAAATAGGAAAATATTTATTTAATACATTAAAATATAACCATGATGTTTTACCTATGGGAAGAAAAGAATGTGATTTACTTGTTAAAGATGAAATTATATCAGTTTTTAAAAATATAAGCGCTGATTTGGTTATTAATGCTGCTGCTTATACAGATGTTGATAAAGCTGAAAACGATGAAAAAAAAGTATTTCTAATAAATTCTGATGCTGTAAAAATTATTTCTATACTTACAAAAGAAAATAATATTCCATTTATAAATTATTCAACAGATTATGTATTTGACGGACAGAATAATAAAGAATATTTAGAAGAAGACAAGGAGAATCCTTTAAATGTATATGGAAGATCAAAATTATCAGGTGAAAAAAATACAAAGATTAACGAGAAACATATAATTATTAGAACCAGCAGTGTTTTTAGTTTATCTGGGAATAACTTTATCAAAAAAATAATAAAGCTAGCCGAAAATCAAGATAGATTAAACGTCGTAAATGACCAAATTATTACTCCAACTTCTACAGAATTAATATCGAATGTTACAAATAAATTAATAAGTTATATTGAAGCATGTAAAAATAAGGATATTTTTGGAACCTATCATCTTGTAGCTCAGGGCTCATGTAGCTGGTATGATTATGCTAAAGTTATCGTAGAAGAAGCTTTTAAAAATGGACATAATTTAAAAGTTAGCCTAGATAATATACATGCTATATCTTCTAACGATTTTAAATCTGATGTTAATAGGCCAAAAAATTCGGTTTTATGCACAGATAAAATTAAATCATTATTATCTATAGAAATTCCAGAATGGCAGGAAGACGTTAAGCAAACAATACAAACAATAATTAAAAATAAGTGAATATAATACATGTCTAATAAGAAAAGAAAGGGAATAATACTTGCGGGTGGAATAGCAACGAGATTGTATCCATTAAGTAAATCAGTAAGTAAACAACTGATGCCCGTTTACGACAAGCCAATGATTTACTATCCATTATCAATTTTAATGATGTCTGAAATAAGAGATATTTTAATAATTACAAGACCAAATGATAAAGAGAATTTTAAACAATTGCTTGGTAACGGAGACCAACTTGGAATAAATATAAGCTATAAAACTCAAAAATCACCTGATGGAATAGCGCAATCTTTTATAATAGGAGAAGAATTTCTATTAGATTCTAATTCAGTTTTAATATTAGGAGACAATATATTTTATGGCCCAAATTTGGAAAAATTATTAGAAAATGCTAACAACCAAAAAGAAGGCGCAACAGTTTTTTCATACAAATCAGAAAAACCTGAAAACTACGGAGTTATAGAATATAAAAACAAAAAAATAATATCTATAGCTGAAAAACCAAAAAATCCAAAATCAAGCTATGTTGTTACTGGCTTATATTTTTACGATGAACAAGTTGTAGAATATGCAAAATCATTAAAGCCGTCTAGGAGAGGAGAGTACGAAATAACTGATATAAATAATATATACATAGAAAAAGGAAAGATGAATTCTGAATTTATGGATGAGAATTACATGTGGCTAGATACCGGAACACCTGAATCATTACTAGAGGCAGGGAATTTTATTTCAAAAATTCAAAAGGATAAAAAAATAAAAGTGTATTGCCCTGAGGAAATTAGTTTTAGAAAAAAATGGATTTCTAAAAATCAGTTAAATGAAATTTCAAATAAGATAATAAATACCAATTATGGAAAATATTTGAAAAATATTTTGGAGGAAACTAATTAAAAGATGAAAATAAAAAGTCTTAAATTAAATAATGCTTTTGTAGTTGAGCCAGAAATACATTCTGACAATAGAGGTTATTTTTGTGAAAGTTATAATAAGAAAAAACTATCAAATGCTCTAAAAAAAGAAATAACTTTTGTCCAGGATAATTATTCCTTATCCAATAAAAATGTACTTCGCGGTTTGCATTTTCAAAAAAAACCAAAAGCACAAGGTAAATTGATCAAAGTTATCAATGGAAAAATATATGATGTTATTTTAGATATTAGGAAGTCATCTAGTACTTTTATGCAGTGGCAAGGTATCGAATTATCAAGTGAAAATAATTGTCAAATATGGATTCCAGAAGGTTTTGCTCATGGTTTTTTAGCTTTAACTGATAAGACAGAAGTTATTTACAAAGTAACAGAATATTATGACCCTAAATTTGAATGTACAATTAGATATAATGATCCAAAGTTGAATGTGGTTTGGCCAGAAATCAAAGATGCAGAATATGTTATTTCAGAAAATGATAGAAAAGCTAATTTTCTATCAGAAAAAATATTATTTGAGTAATTATAATTATTAAATTTATGTATAATTATTAATTAAAACTAGAAGGTTTACGTTATGGTTAAAAAAGCAGTTATCTTAGCAGGTGGTCTTGGAACAAGAATATCAGAAGAAACACATCTAAAACCAAAGCCTATGATAGAAGTAGGAGGTATGCCATTACTTTGGCATATAATGAAAATATATTCCTCGCATGGGATTAATGAATTTATTATTTGTTGTGGGTACAAAGGCTATCTTATAAAAGAATATTTCGCTAATTATTTTTTACATATGTCAGACATTACTATAGATATGCTTAAAAATGATATGGAAGTTCATCATCAAAATGCAGAGCCTTGGAAAGTTACTCTTGTAGACACAGGGGAAAGCACTAATACTGGAGGAAGATTAAAGAGAGTTCTTTCTTATCTTAAAGATGAAGATTCATTTTGTTTCACATACGGTGATGGAGTTGCAGATGTTGATATCTCAGCACTAATAAAATTTCATGAACAGCATGATAAATTAGCTACTGTTACAGCTGTTCAACCCCCAGGAAGATACGGGGCTTTAAATATAGAAGGCAAGCAATGTAAAGGCTTCATCGAAAAACCAAAAGGTGACGGCGGTTGGATAAATGGGGGATTTTTTGTATTATCGCCAAAATGTATAGAATATATAGACAATGACAATATCGCTTGGGAATCTGAACCTCTTACTAATATAGCAAAAGATGGTGAGTTTATGATCTTTAAACACGATGGGTTCTGGCAGCCAATGGACACTCTAAGAGAAAAAAATTTATTAGAGGATCTGTGGAAAAGTGATGATGCGCCGTGGAAATCTTGGAAATGAATTTAGAATTTTGGAAAGGAAAAAAAGTTTTCCTAACTGGCCATACAGGTTTTAAAGGAAGCTGGTTATCACTTTGGTTAAAGAATCTAGGCGCTGATTTGACAGGTTATTCTTTGGACGAAAATTCTCAAAACTCTTTTTTCATTGACGCTAATATTAGCGAGGAAATGAATTCTATTATTGGCGATATTCGAGATTTAGATTTCTTAAAAAAATCAGTTGCGGAGACTAAGCCAGATATAATTATACATATGGCAGCACAAGCACTCGTAAGAGATTCTTACAAAAATCCTGTTGAAACTTATAGCACAAATATCATGGGAACAGTTAATATTTTTGAGGCCGCTAAAGAAAGTAATTCTCTTAGGTCGATAGTAAATATAACAAGTGATAAGTGCTATGAAAATAAAGAGAGAAAAGAAGGATATAGTGAAGATGAGCCAATGGGTGGATATGACCCGTATAGTAGTAGTAAGGGATGCGCGGAATTAGTTGCGTCTACTTATAGAAGATCATTTTTTAAGCCAAATATAAATAAAGTAGCAATGGCGTCAGCGAGAGCTGGGAATGTCGTCGGGGGAGGGGACTGGTCAAAAGATAGACTTATACCAGATGCTATAAAATCTTTTTATAAGAATGAAACTGTATTAATACGAAACCCAAATGCAATTAGACCATGGCAATTTGTTTTAGAACCACTAAGAGGTTACATGATGCTTGCAGAAAAACTTTATAATGGCGAATATGCATATTCTTCTGGCTGGAATTTTGGCCCAAATAATGACAATGCAAGAAATGTTGAATGGATTATAAAAAATCTATCAAAGAGATGGGGGCAAAATGCTAATTGGAAATTTGAAAAAGAGGAATCAGCAATGTTACATGAGGCTAACTATTTAAAATTAGATATCACAAAAGCCAAAAATGCTTTAAATTGGTATCCAATATTAAATATCGATGATACTTTAGAATTAATTATTGAATGGAACAAAAGTTTTGAAAAAAAAAAGAATATGAAGGAAGTATCTTTAAATCAAATTATCAAATATCAGAGTTTAATAAAGTAGAGTTATTTTTATAATATTTTTTTGTAGCACCAAAGAAAATATTAAAATTTGATAATAAATTTTATTACTATATAATCTATCTAAATTTTACTACTAAATAAGAATAAAATTTTTACTAAAAAATTCCTATAAAATCTTTTTAGATTATAAATATGATTATCAAAGATAACGTATACAAATTAACAAACATAGTATTATTTTTCTCATTTATTTTTTATGTTCTTTTTTTTTAGGTACTTTGGTGATGTAAAAATAGCAGTAATTGCAATGTCTTCATGGATAGCGTTATCTTTTATTTATATTCAAAATCAAATTAGCATTAAAAATATTTTCACAAAAAAATTTCTAATAAGCAGAATTAACCCAACTTTTATTTTTTTAATAAAAGCACTAGCTCCACACATATTATTTATTGTATTTTGTATTATATTTGCTATTGAAATAAGAAAAACTCCTGGAATGCCAATAGCAAATCTTATGAGCCTACTTAGCATAATATTTGTTATTTGTGCATTACAACTTAGGTATTTTAATAATAAATCAAGGCAAGAATCTTTAGATACAGTTATTGAATATAGTATTTATTATATTTTATTTCTTGGCATACTTACTGGACACACGGTAAGAGATTCAACACATTCGCATATAATATTCTATAGTATCATTGGAGTGGTAAGCTCATATTTTTTAGCTTCACAAAATTTATTCATTAAGAAAATTATTTCGTACATTACCAAACGATTACCTACATTTTTAAAAAATTTAAATAACATACAAAAAAACAGTTTTCTAATGTACCTATTTTTTATTGTATTATTTTTATTTTTTTCATTTAGAACAGACATACTTGATTATGCAAGCCCAGTATTACATTGGGTTTATTTTACAGGGCCAACATACGAAATAGGTTTTCAAAATATTTTTTTAACGCTTTCTCAATATTCGTTATTATTTAACGTATTAGCGAGCAAAATATCACTTAATCCATATTTTTCAGTTTGGCTAGGCCAAGCAATTTTATTAAATTTAATATTTCTTATGGGAATTTTCATATGTAGAAAAATTAAATATATTTTTATTGTGCTTTTAAGCTTAGCAATTTTAATACTTTTTGCTGACCCATCATCTGTAGGTCCTCAGGCTTATCCATCCTCAAGCGTAATTAGATTTTTTCCATTCTACTTAATGGTTTTTTCTTACATCATAATTTCTGATGATCCTAATTCTATAAAATCTAAAAGTATTTTAATTTCTACTATTTTTGTTGCCATGTTATGGAGCTCGCTATCCATCTTATCTCTAATTGCATCATTAATAATGCTAGTTTCATTAAGGTCAATAGTTATTTTTTTAAGTTATAATAAATATAAAGATAAATTAATAAATTTTTTCAAAGAAGTAAAATTTCATTTTTTACTTATAATTTTGGTGTCAACAATAATTGCTTTTTTAGTAATAAACACATATATATTTGACTTTCAATTTTATTATGTTTCAACAGGATATGGTTGGCACTCTTCTGGAAGTATTTGGGTAACAGCACCTCTACTATTTGCTACTGTATTTATAATTCATAGAATATTAATTAAAAAAGACCCGTATATATTTTTTTTGGCAATGCCACTCATAGCATCATTTGCGTATTATTCTTATAGACCCTTGTCACATAATATAACTGCAGTCACTCCCCTCATTTTCTTTACATTATTGGCAATGCAGATTAGTAAAAAGCAAAAAAAAGATACGGATGAAGTATCAAAAAAGAATATTATAGGAGATAAATTATTAAAAAACATATCAATAAGTTTTATAATACTAGCTTTAGTTTCATTTGCCTTTCAAATACCAAATAAAAAAGAATCTCCATTTAGTATAATAAATATTACGCAAAATAATCTAAATGGTTTATCTAATACATTTTTTTCAATTTCAAATCCAGAAAAAATTTGTAGAGATAATGAAAAAAATTACAAACGTTTTTTAGAAAATTTTTATAGCAAATATGAAAATTACGAAAAAATAGATATGCCGTTCATTATTCTTGCAGATTTTTATGAAGTACCAAGCTTCGGAAATTGTTTTATAGATGAAAAAAATAATTCAATACAACGTAGAATTTTTTATTCCTCTGCCGTTTATAATCCTCCATTTCCAAGAGATGTTAGTAAAAAATTAATTGGTAACTACATAGCAAGACACAACATAAAAGAATTTTTTGTTATTACGTCAAGTCATAATAAATATGCTAGAAATGCATTTTATGATTTTGTAAGTCAGCTTCCTGAAAATTTTAAAATGCAAAAAATTGATTATCCTTTAACAACTCCTAAGTATTTAAATCCAGATGAAAACATGGATATTTCTTTAGAAATAATGTATTTTGGTTCAAGGGTTTTCAAATAAAAAAATTTACATAACATATGACTAAAAATATATATAAATTAGTTATTTCCTTTTTTTTAATATTGTTTATGTTATGTAATTTTATTTTTATTTTAAATTTTAATATTAGTCCTTTTGAATTTGATACTAGAGTTGCACTTGTTTTAATAGAAAGTTTAATTGTGGATGGGAAAATGCTAATGCCTTTTTCAGATGGCGGGTCATTCTCTTTTTGTAATTTGGAAAATATTTGCTCAAAAGATCCAGACTATAGTTTTGGAGAACATATAAGTTCACAACTTTCTGCAAATTACACCAGTGGTCTTATAGTCATTTTGCCAATTTTACTCGTTAGCAAGATTATGAATTTTTTTGTTGAAGTTCCTCAGTCAGTAGGTTACTTAATTTTTCTATATTCCTTATCAATGGCCTTAATTACATCATTTTCTATACTTCTTATTAATTTCTCATCAAATTTTAATCAAGAAAAAAAATTCGTACTTTGGATACTGCCAATACCAATTTTATGTACACTGCAAATATATTCGGTTGGATCAATTGTAGGAGAATATATAGCTTCTATTTTGTTATCACTATCAATTTTTGCATTATTAATAAGTTTTAATACAAAACAGAAGAGTATTTTTTATTGTGCTGTAGCATTTATACTTGGATTTTCCTTTGAGGCAAAAAGTTCTGTTGGTATAGTTATATTAGTATCAGTTTTGTTTCTATTTTATCAAAGCTGGGTAAAAGAGAGATCCTGGGTAAGAATTATAACCTATGGTTTCTTTGCAATTTTTCCAAAATTATTATTTTATGTTTATGTATTGAGCACAGTAAATTTTTCATTTCAAGGTTTTATAAATTATTGGACTACTTATGGGCATGTCGCAAAATATAACGCTAATGCATTTTTGAATTGGCAAGTACCAAACTTATATGACAAAAGTCTTTTTTTTTACGGAAATTTAGAAAAATATTTAATAATCGTAATTTTATTAATTTTAATTTTTCTTCTATATTTTATTGTGAATAAAAAATATTCAAATATTGCACTTCTTTTTTTCCCCACTATAGCGTTGTTATCAGCTTTAGTTTATCCAACAATTTTTTCTGCGCCATACCCAAGAATTTTTAGTCCTTTTTGGGCTTTGGTTCCGACATGCATAATTGCACTTTTATTGTTATTTAAAGATCATGTCTTTAAAGATAAAAATATTATTTGGAAAAATATCCCATTAATACTAATAATATATTTTTGTATTGAATTTTTTCATCATGTTGAACCCTTGCCGAATGATAGAAACTTAAGTATTGCTAATTTCTTAAATTTTAATGATATTAAAAAAGCAAATAGCGCTGGAGACAAGAATATTGATGCAGATGGTATCGATAGAAATTTTGAAAAAGCATATCCTGATATTATAATTGACGATAACAAGAATTTTTTAGTTTTTGATTTTTTTAGCATGCCATGGGATTTTTATTTAGGCAGAAGACTGAAAAAAGAAAGTATGCCAAAGATCCTCAGTGTTATTAAAAAAGTACCAGAAAATAACTATGGATCAGATACATTTTTTATTTTTAGCTGTAGATGGGGTCACTGTAAAAGGGAAGATGAATTTAATAGTCATTTACATTTTAATGATGGCAGTAAAAAGATTAAATGTAAATTTATAGAACCAGTTGACGGCAAAGTAAATAATATCAGGCTTTATAGTTGTAAATAGATTTATATTTTCTTTAATATTACATTTTTGATATTTAAGTCTTTCATAGCTTTTGGTGCAATTAAAATTCCCATTCCCAAAATAGTAATCAACTGAGTAAAATGTATGGCTATAGCATAAGCGGCACCAAGAGATGCATCCAAGCCTAAAATCTGAAAAGCTAAAATTATACTAACTTCAAAAACACCTATGTGGCCAGGAGAAGATGGTATTAATATACCAATACTTACAACACCTAGGCAAAAATAACCTATTAATAAAGGATTCGGTATACCTAAGCAGTCAGCAAGATATACATACATCATTCCTTCAATAAGCCAAATAATAAGTGTTAATAGGGATATTTTAATTAAAGATATAGAGTTATTAATAAATTTAAAAGATTCAAGGACTTTTACAATAATACTTGTAAATATGTCATTTAGAAATTTTTTTGAAAAAATAAGAATTTTATTCTTAAAAATAAAAGCTAAGGTAATTAAAAATACAATAGAGGCTAGCAAAAAAGAAATAGTAAAAGCTATCTCATATACATTACTTATAGTTTCTTTATTAATAAAATATAAAGATAAAAATAATAAAATTATTAATATGATTGCATCAAGTATTCTTTCTAAAGCAACAGAAGAAAAACATGAGAAAACTGATATATTTAACTTTTTTTTTAAATAATATGACCGAATAATTTCTCCGATTCTAAAAGGTAAAAAAGAGTTAAAAGAATAACCTACCACTACTGAATAAAAAGCATTTTTAAAATCAACATATGCCATTGGTGAAAGCATTATTTTTGATCTAAGTCCCCTAGGAAGAAAACCAAAAATATATATTACAGATAATAAAATAAAATTAGTGCTACCAATATCTGAAATAATAGATTTAGTAATATCTAAATTAATTTTATTTAGTGTCCAATAAACACTTCCTATTGTTATAATTAACCCTAATATAAATATAAATATTTTTTTTGAATTCATGCTCAACCTTCAGAAACGATTCATCTATTTGAAGTTAATATATCTGTAATTGTTTTTTTTACTGCTTGAATACCCGACATTGAATTCTTCCATCCAGTCGCGTTTAGTTTTTCCATACTTAGTTCTATTTTTGGCACATCACCTACCCATCCTTCTTCAGTATCTTGATACTTGATTGAAGCATTTGGATTCAAGTTATCTCGCACCATCTCCGCGATATCTTTTACATAAACATTTGGTCCTTCAACTCCAATATTGTAAACATCAAAGATATTGTGCTTTGGTAAATCTCGAAGATGCAATAATGAAGAGATTAAATCATCAACATGTAGGTAATTTTTATTTTGCTGACCATTTCCTAAAACATTTAAGGTTGTTTTATTTTTTTTAATTTTTTAATTAGATCTATTATTACGCCGTGAGTAGCTGGCGTACCTACTACATTCGGGAATCTAGAAATGATGCAATTTCCACCATGTTTTGTTTGATACGCACTTAAAACTGCTTCAGAAGCTAACTTCATCCCGCCATAGTTTGATATAGGTCTAGTAGGAGTAATTTCAGTTGCTTTATTTAACATTTTTCCATAAACTGCGCTGCTCGATGCAAAAATAATATTTTTTAATTCATATTTTTCCATAAACTTTATTATGTTAATAGTTGTCATCAAAGTGTCATTAAGATCAATGTCGATATTATTAACACCTTTTAAAATATCCGAATTAGCGGCCAAATGCCAGATTAGTATATCTTCCTTAGCATTGTTTTCAATTATTGGAAGCATCGAATAATCTAACGAGTTTATATCCTGGTTATAATAACTAAAATTATTGCTTTCGATACAAAAATCCGAAAATTTAAGCCCCCATATATTCTTGTCAATCGAAACAACGCTTTCCCCATTTTTTATTAGTTGAGAGCAAAGATTCTGCCCGATAAAACCCTGTCCTCCAAAAACAATATTTTTTTTCATTTTTACCTCATGCTAAAAATTTTAATATTTTATTCACGAAACGAAGATGTAAGGCCATTAATAAATACTTGTTAAAATCAAGCGGAATATTCTTGCCAGAATTTTTTTGTAAATTTTCAAATAATCAATTAATTTATCTACTAGGCTTATTCTTAAATATATTCTAAAGATTGTCATTATTTAACTCGTCTGCTAATGCCCAAGACTTTTCTACAACACCATCAGTATTTAAATATTCAAATAATGCAAAGCGACCTACTGATTGAATACCTAATTTCTTAAACGCAGATAAAAAAGTATCTGTATTTTTTTTGCAGTTTAGATCGTGAATAATATAAGCATATTTTTCAGTTAGGATTTTAGTGTCAACAATATTTTGTTCTTCAACAAAACCGAGCTTCTCTAATCCTTCTATAGTAGATTTTAGAATTTCTTTGTTACTTAGTTTACTTAAAGAACTTTTTGGCCTGAATGTTATTTCTGCCATTAATATTGTTTCGCCGTTTTTTCCAGCATAATTTTCACCAAGAAAATTTAACTTTGATAATCTATGAAAAATTACATCTTCTTGAGGTATGTAAAGAGCAAAGTTATCTCCAATGGTGTCATCTTTTGCTGCAATCATAACAATATGTATTGAATTGTAGAGTAAGTTATCTATAGTGCTATCAACTTCCTTGGGTAATTGAATCAAATTTTTAAATTCATGTATTGGTGCGGTGTTAATAAGCCGATCACCAGTAATACATGTCCCATCTGATAACATAACTTTCCAATTTTGATTTTTTTCAATAGATAGGATTTCGGTACTTAGCATAATTTCATTTTGGTTATTATTGGCACGAAACTCTAATTCATACTCGTTAATTAATGACTGGAAACCACCGCTATGAGGGTAATGGTAATATAACTGATGAAGATAGCCCTCTGTTGTTTGACCAGCGGAAGATTTTATAATGTCTTCGGCTGGTGGTTTTGGAATTCTTTCAACCATTTGGGTATCAAGACAAGATGGATCAAATTTCCAAATTTTTTTATTATAAGGAATTAAGTACTCATCACAAATACCTTGGCCAAATGTTTTTAAAAAGAACTGCTGCATATTGTTGTAGTGCATTTTTTCGTATGGATTATTCAAAAACTCATTCAAACAATAAAGATTTACTTCCTTTGGCAATGATGACAAGTCATTTTCAAAAGGATACTTAACGTAACGATTATGAATATATATTTGGTTGGATCTTCTAATTTTGTTAGTTGGAATCATAGAACTATGTTTTGATAAAACTTCTTCGTTTTTAGAGAAAATAATATGTGGCCCGACATCAAACTTTGTTCCACAAAAATCATAACTCCTTGATAAACCTCCTAACGTTTTTTCACGTTCAATGATAATTGAGTCTGAGTTGAGACGTCCGCCTAATGATAACCCAGCAATACCACCGCCAATTATTATATTTTTATGATGTTTTTGAGTCATTTTCTCTTTCTCTGAATGTGTCTATCATTTATAGAAGATTCTGCTAACTGGGTTAGGATTTATAATTTGCACTTAAGTGTATGCTCAATTCCTTTTATGTATTGAGTATATCATAATCAATAAACGTATCAATTATTCCATTTCTTCAGTGTAAAGTTTAGCAAAAAATATTCTCTGCAATAAAACTGGTGGATAATATATTACAATGATATTATTTAAATAATTAAAAAAATAAAAATTTTATTATCATAACAAAAAACAATAAAGAGATTTGACGAAAACTCTAAAGATTAATCAAATATTATAGGCAAATAATGAATTTAGTGTGGATATCAAATTTTTCACTCGAGAATGAATTGAAATACTGCACTAAAAATTTTAAAGATAATATAAAATGAAAGTGATTATACCAGCAGGTGGAAAAGGTACTCGTTTAAATAGTATTTTAAAAGGCATCCCAAAGCCTTTAGTAAATATAGACGGCGACCCTTTATTAATTCATACAATCAAACTGTGCAAAAAATATGGTTTGACCGATATTAATCTTCTTCTTGGTTATAAACCTAATCAAATAATTAATACTATAGGCGACGGCTCAAATCTTGATGTTAAGATTACTTACCATATAGAGGATAAAGAGCTTGGCACAGCTGGTGCTGTAAAAAATATAGAAGATATAATAGATAATGATTTTCTCCTAATTTACGGAGATATATATGTAAATATGGATCTAGAAAAACTTATTAATTTTCACCATTCAAAAAATAGTAATGGCACTTTAGTATGTCATCCAAATAATCATCCTCATGATAGCGACTTACTAGAAACAAATGATGAAGACGAGATAATAGAATTTATCTCAAAACCACATGACGAGGATAAATACCATAGAAATTTAGTCAATGCAGGTGTATCTATATTAAATAAAAGCACCTTAATGAATATAAAAAAAAATACATATTATGATTTTGGTAAAGATATTTATCCAAAATTTATTGGAAAGAAATTATATGGCTATAATACCCCTGAATACATTCATGATATTGGTACACCTGTACGCTATAAAAACGTTTTGAATGATATAAATAAAAACCTTCCAGAAAAAATGAATTTGAAAAATAAAAGGAAGGCTTTTTTTATTGATAGAGATGGCACAATAAATAAATATATTCCTTTTATTGATAAAATTGAAGATTTTGAGTTATTAGAAGATGTAGATAAGGCAATTAGAGCGATAAATTCTTCTGAATGGTTAGCCATTGTAATTACAAATCAGCCCCAAGTTGCTAGAGGACAACTTGAAGAAGAAGATGTTAAATATATGCATAAAAAAATGGAGTATTTATTAGGTCTTAAAAGTGCAAAACTAGATGCAATTTATTTTTGCCCCCATCATCCCGACAAAGGATTTGATGGTGAAAATAAAATTTATAAAATTGTATGCAATTGCAGGAAGCCAAAACCAGGCTTATATTTAAAAGCACAAGATGCGTTTAATATAGATCTTAGCCAATCAGTTTATATTGGTGATACAACAAGAGATATAGCAGTCACAAAAGAAGTAGGAGGAACGTCAATTTTATTAAGATGCGGTCTAGGAGGAAAAGACAAAAAGTATGATGTAGAACCTGACTTAATGTGCAATAATTTATACAGTGCAGTCAAAACAATATTAGAACCCAAGGACAAATAATGATAATCACAAGAGCTCCTTTAAGAATCAGTTTTGCAGGAGGCGGATCAGATATAAGAAGTTTTTATGAAAATTACGGGGGTTGTGTTCTCAACACCTCAATAAATCAGTATGTTTACATAGAAATACATCCTTTTTTTAATACAGATAGAATTCAACTTAAATATTCAAAAACAGAAAATGTAAAATCATCAGCTGATATTTCTCATAACATTTTTAGAAATGTTATAAGTAAATATAATCTCACTGGCGTTGAACTTACATGTACGGCAGACATTCCTAGTGGGACGGGAATGGGTTCTTCGAGTTCGTTTACGGTTGCATTACTACAAGCTGTTCATGCTTTTAATAGAAACTATAAAACAAAAGAAGAAATTGCAGAGGAAGCATGTGATATCGAGATAAACATGATTAAAAGTCCAATTGGCAAACAGGATCAATATGCTTCTGCGATTGGTGGAATTAATTTCACAGAGTTCATGCCAAATGGAGAGGTAAATATTGAGCCAATTAACTTGTCTCAGGAAAGCAAAGAGGCATTAAATAAAAATTTATTAATTTTTTATACTGGCATTACAAGAGATGCAAATTCAATATTATCAGAACAGAATGTAGAATTAAAAATTAATAAAAATAAAACAAATAATTTATTAAAAATGATGGATTATGCTAAAGAATTAAAAAAATCTTTTATGTCAAATAATGTCGATGATCTCGGAGAATTGCTTAACGAAACTTGGCATTTAAAAAAAGGTATAACCTCAAAAATATCTAACAATGAAATTGATGAAATTTATAGCAAAGCTATCAAATCAGGCGCTAAAGGCGGTAAAATATTGGGAGCTGGTGGTGGTGGATTCTTAATGTTATATTGTCAAGAAAGCGAACAA
>MDSV01197626.1_pt1 | contig 15276 bp, 13 predicted proteins | sample 810851 | NCBI WGS metagenome assembly MDSV01 (sample SAMN05326640, study PRJNA326480) | marine metagenome | isolation source: seawater | place: Atlantic Ocean: North East | collected 2012
AAGCAATGATTTAGAAATTTATACAATAGATAATGATCCATCAAATGAAAAGTTGGAAGAAGTATGTAATATAAAACAACCATTTGTATTTTATACAAATAACGTGAATTTATTAGAAATGTTTAATTTAAATTTTTTAATGAAAAAATTTGGAGAATTTGATATAAAAATTAGAGATGTAACAAAATATGATGATGAAATGCAAATGTATTTACCATTTCAATTAAAAAATAGTGAATTAATATTACAAAATGATAAAAAGAATAAATATATAACAGAAAATAATGCTGAATTTATTAGTGAAACTGGATTAGAAAAATTTTTAAATGCAAATGATGATTTTTTAAAACCTCCTTTATTATCAAATACTTATTATGATTATGTATCTGGTTCTGAATATACGACAACGCCATTACGACACTTTATAAATTATAGAAATTACCTATGTGTAACAAGTGGTGTATTAAAAATAAAGTTAATTTGTCCAGATTATACAAAATATTTAAGTAAAGAAAAAGACTATGAAAACTTTGAATTTAGATCACCTATAAATGTATGGAATGTTCAGGATTGTTATAAAAATAATTTTGGAAAGATTAGAGTATTAGATATTGAATTGAAAAAGGGTGCATTTTTGTATATACCATCGTATTGGTGGTATAGTATAAGTTTTGGCAAAAACACATCATATTTAACATTTTCATATAGAACATATATGAATAATATAGCAATTGTTCCTGATTTAGCTATACATTTTTTACAAAGGCAAAATATAAAACACAATTCTATGAAAAAGTTTATCATGGATAAAGAACCTGATGAGGAAATAATTTTAACAGAAGAAACTGTTGAAGAAAAAAGAGATGATAATAATGTAAAAGATGATAATAATGTAAAAGATGATAATAATGTAAAAGATGATGAAAATTTAGAAATTAGTAAATTAGATTAAATATTAAAATCCAGCCAATTTTTTTCCCAATTCAGTTAATACTGGAGGTCTAATAGGTGTAACTGTTGGTAGTTCATTACCATATGTTCTTGGATTTTTTGCAAAAAGTTTTGGTTTTGATGCCCAGTGATTTGTTGTTCGTAAATCATTAAATGCCTTCACTTTCTTTCTTAATAGTGCAGGTGTAATTAGTTTTCTAGGTTGATAACATAAATATACAACCGCTCGAAATTTTTCGTTTTGTCTATCTTTTCTTGCTTCTGTTCCGCAATGAATTGTTCTACTATCCCAAAATACCAAACTTCCTCTAGGACATTTTATATTTACTCTTTCACATCCCTTTTCGATGTAAAATAGTTCTTCGGCTTTATTTAATTTATACCAATCTTTCTTATCTTTAACTTCAAATTTGTCAGCAAATTCTTTTTGAAAATTATGACTACCCTCGTAAAACGTTAATGTAGCATCGCCTTCTTCAACATCTAAACCAGTAACCCAACTCTGCACACATTCAAATTTCTGTCTTTCTTTTACAAAACTCTGATCTGCATGATACCATGTATTACCTCGGAAATGACCCCTTCTTGTAATTTCATGTGGGAAACTAAAACTCAAACCATCAAATGATGTTAACAATTCTTCTTTCTCACAATTCCAGAAATATGCAAATATTTCTGCTATTTTTTCTTTCTGTCGTAAATCCCAACTAACTTGAGCATGACCAACGCCCCAGTGTTGGATTAACATCGCATGATTTGGATATAGTTTATAAAATTCTCGCCATGTAGATTTATCATTTCTCTTTATTGGCTTTTTATTAGTTTTAACACCAGCCCAATCTTGAGTTAAATGTTCGAAAAAATCCCACATTCCTGATACCATTTCTTCACATTCGTTATGTGTTAATACATATGGTATAATAGCCGCCCCATATTTTTGAAGAGTTTCTTTAAGAGTTTCCTTTGTGCATACATAACGATCATAAATATAATTAGCCATTCTAGATTTATATACAAAACTATATATCTAAAAAAATTTAATCAATTTATTAACACTATTTAAAAAGTAATAAATATTTTTATGTAAATGAATAGATATCAACAATTACCGGAGCCAAGTATTTTCTTGAATAGAAATCAATCTTATGCAATATATTTAAATTGTGTATGTTCAGCTTTATCTTTTTTGGTATTAGTAATCATCGCATCCATTTTAGGGCCTGTGGCGAACGATGCGGGTGTATTAATAAATGATGCAGGCCAATCATTAGATGATTTTAGTATTATGATACCAGAAGTAAATAAATTAATACCCGAAGCAATGAATACAACAAGAATATTGGGACATATGATACCAAAAATAAACCAAGGAATGCATATTTTACATCAATTATGTTTACAAGATCCAGAATGTCAATTATAACAAGAGTATAAAAACAAAATAAAATAATTATAAAATGAATTCAGTATATGGTTGGATAGCATCTATTATTACTTTAATATATAAACTTCCTCAAATTTATAAAATAATAGTAACAAAAAAATCTAATGATATTAGTATTATTTCATATTTTGTTCAATCTATTGGATATATATTTTATATATTACATGGTATTCAACAAAAAGATAATCCGATTATCTTAATGGGAGGTGGTGCTTTATGTCAGTCTTTAATATTAATGATTTTATACTTTATATATAAAAATAATGATAAGGTTAATGATATTAATGAACAAGATGATATTATTATTTAATAATAGCTTCAAATAATTATTATTAAATTATATCTCTTGCTTTACGGGGATTATAATATTAACTATTTTCTGTTGAAACCCTATTAATGCTTTTTGTCTTCTAATTCTTCTATATAATCTCCATTTGTCTCTTCTAAATTTAATATATTCTTTATATATTTCAGCTGCAGTTTTATCTGGAAATTTTGTTGTTTTAAATTCTTTAAAATTTTTACTTCTATCTTTTTGTAATTTTTCTAATTTTTTAAGTTTTTCAATCATTTTTTTTATATGTTTTGGACAATCTTTTCTTCTAGAACTAGCTCTAACTCTTTTATAATTTTCTTCAGCACGTTGACGGTCACTCCAATGTAAATTATCTAAATCTTTAAGTTTATTAATACCACTATTATTACATAAAGGACACTTATTATTACCTGTTGGTGCCCTGAACCAAGTCATAATACAATTGGTATGAAATGTATGATTACACTCAGGAAGTGTATATAGTTCGTTATTTAATTCGTCATGACATATAGCACAGATATCTACATCAGACATTTATAATTAAATAATAAAGTTTTATTTATAAGTAAAAAAAAATTAATAATTTTATAATTTATAATTTTACATATTTAACCATAAAAGCTTCGCATTTCGGAATAACTCATTTTACGTCCTTCAGTTGGATGAACAAACATTTGTTTAACAGCTTCATCCATTCCCTTATTCGCCATTGTTTGTGCCATTTTAAGATTGTGTCCGTCCATTCCTTGAACACCAGATGTTAAGAATTTAGCCTGACTTTTTGTAATACCTTGACTTAGGAGTGTTTGTTCTAGTTGTTCTTTAATATCAGATGCATCCATTTCTTCCTCTTCTGGATTTTCAACTTTAGATTCATTATCTCCTTCAAGAGCATTTTCATATTCTTCTTTCATATCATCTGACATACAACCTTCGTGTGCATAACCTCCTCCAATTTCTGCTAGATTAATATCACCATCATCTAGCTCATTTGGATCAATATCTTGTTCTCCACAACAATCACACTCTACAAACTCATCGAGTGGATTATATACATTACTATATGGTCCGGTAATGGAATCATCTTTATCACAATCAATTAGAAGTCCATCCGGAGAATTATTTGGTCTTGGCCAATTAGTTAGTGATGCACGAGTTGAATACCAAATTTCACTCAGTTCACCTGAGGTAATAACTCTAACAGCATATAGATTATCACTGCGAAAACATCTTTGATCGCTTACTTTGCACCATACAAGTTCATTTCCTGGAGAACCATCGCCTTTAATATTATTACCATAGTGATCAATTAGTTGGCAATGAATGAGAGTATTATCCGGGAACATTTCATATGTTTCATCACCACAATATAGACTACTTGATTGAAGTTGTTGGAGAGTGTTCCAGTGAACAAGGTTATTTCCGTAGAGAGACATTGTGTTTTACTTTATGATGTTTAAAAATAATAAAATATCATTCAATTTTTTAAATGATATATATATGTATATGGAGGAACATGGAATAATCAAAGCTTTTGGTAGATTAGCTGTAACTATACAATCAAGTAATCAACAACAATATTATGCACCATTTGAATCTTTAGATCCTCTAATATTAGAACAATTAATTGATCCTCTACCTGTATTACCAGTAAAATTTACAGTAAATAAATATAAATATAGTGGTGAAACAGAATATGGTAAAAGATATTATGCGGAAAATGTAAAATTAGATTTAGATTTTTAAAGTTTAAAAATAAATTAATATTTTTCAAATATAATGAGTAAAAATTCAGAAGAGTGTAGCAATTTAAGGGTTCATATATCAGATATAGCGCGTTTATTAGATGAAGGGGATATAATAGAGGTAGGGGAGAGAATAAATAAAGATGCAGTAATAGTAAGAGCCTCTGGGAATCCTTTGACAAAAGAAGATTGGTTAAAAATGTATACATCATCAGAATTTAATATGTATATGAATAGATTAATAAGTATAAATAATATAACTGTCAGTGAAGATTGTAATATGGGATATGTTTGTTATACGATGCATTCGCGTTTTGTATATAAAGGAAAAGCCAATGATGATATATCAGTATATTTGGCAATTTTTAAGAAATTTGAATCAGATTGGATGATAACATATATGCAAAAATCACAAGGTAGAAATCCTGTGGAAGGAATACCTGTTTTTAATTAAATATATTTAAAGTATATATTATTAATTATATTTAATGAACAATTTACCAAATGAAATATTATTACATTTATTTACATATATAAATATGTATTCTACGGAATTAAAGCCTTTAATGGAAATAAATAAACGTATGAGACAAATTCTTTTTTTAAATAAATATACAATAAAAGATTATCCGTGTTTGGAAAATGAATCAGTAGCTAGTCTATGTCATTCATTTATGAGTTTTATAAAATACTTGGAAACACAAAAAAAAGAGGCAGAAGAATTTTCACGAAACAATAGTTTTATATTAGATTTATATGAAGATGGATATGAAGATGAAGATGGATATGAAGATGGATATGAAGATGAAATAAATGAAGAATGGGATGGTGGTGATGTATATTTACATTTTTCACCATTTTAAATTGAATATAAATTTACTTAATTACAATTATGTGAACATTATATGGATTCTTTGAAAATAAGAATACATAATAGAGATTATAGTAGTTATGAAATAGTAAATGCAAGCACCTTAGAAACAACAGAAGAAACAGTGAATGCTGTAAAGAATAAATTATTTAATCATGATGTTTTTAAGAAAGATGAATGTGGAAATGTGCAAGTTTATCATTCAACGGTAAGGTCAATGCCAAATATACCTGGAGTATTGTTATTGGATACTAAGAGAACATATGGAAAGGTGAAAAAAAAATTTTTGTATAAATTAATACCGGACGATAAGAGATTACCAGAGTTTTTGGTGGCGTATAAGAAGAGAATAGGATTTAATAAGAAAAGTGTAAATAAGTATGTTGTATTTAAGTTTAAACATTGGGACAACAAGCATCCTGTTGCTCAATTAGATCAAGTTATTGGTGATGTAAATATATTGGATAATTTTTATGAATATCAGTTATATTGTAAGAGTTTGTATGCATCTATACAGGATTTTACGAAAGCAACATTAAGAAAAATAAAGAAGCAATCAGAGGATGAATTTATAGATGATATAATGAAGAAATATCATCCCGAAGACAGGCGTAGTTGGGATGTTTATAGTATAGATCCACCAACGTCGAAGGATTTTGACGATGCGTTTAGTTTTAAAGAGGATAAAAAATATTACTATTTGAGTATATACATATCTAATGTATCCTTCTGGATGGATGCGTTGGAATTGTGGGACTCATTTTCACAAAGAATATCAACAATATACTTACCTAATAGAAAGAGGCCAATGTTGCCAACAATATTATCAGATGCAATTTGTTCATTACAGGAGAACCAAACACGATTTGCATTTACATTGGATTTGGTTTTCAATAAAACATATGATTTGGTGAATTATAGTTATAAAAATACGTGTATAATAGTGAAAAAAAATTTTAGATATGAAACGGATGAGTTATTAAAATTTGATTTGTATAAGAGGTTATTTAAATTTATTAAGTATTTGAATAGGAAGGAGAAATATATTGATAATATCAAGTCGAGTCATAATTTGGTGGCATATTTGATGATATATATGAATTATATGTCAGCAAAGGAGATGATAAAACATAATGTGGGTATTTTCAGATCGGCGGAGTTAAAATCAGATTTTACGTGTCCGGAAAATGTGTCAGAAAATATAAAATCATTTTTGAAGCATTGGAACAGTTATGGAGGGGCATATTTAAAGTTTGATGAGAAGAAGGAACATCAAATATTGGAATTGGATGCATATGTTCATATTACATCACCAATTAGGCGATTGGTAGATTTATTAAATATAATTATATTGCAGAAAAGTTTAAATATGACAAATTTAAGTGAAAATGCAACACAATTTTTAGATTATTGGACAAGCGATGAAAAGATATGTTATATTAATAAGACAATGAAGGCAATAAGAAAAGTTCAAAATTGTTGTGAGCTGTTGCGTATATGTGTAGAAGATAATTTTGAGAAGAAGAAAATTTATAAGGGATTTATATTTGATAGAATGGAACGAAATGACGGGTTATTTCAATATATGATTTATTTACCGGAAATAAAAATGGTAAATAGATTAATAGCAAGACAAAATAAGGAGTGTTTATCTAGTAATAATTTTAAGTTGTTTACTTTTATGGATGAGTCTAATTTTAAACAAAAAATTAGGGTAGAATTTGATGAATCGTAGTAGTTTTGATAGTATGATAAAAAATTATTTTTTTTATTATGCGATGATCCTATTTTTTTAGATCATAAATTAAATTGATCCTAAAAAGGATCTAAATATAATATGACATAACAATTCATATAAAGATGAGTGATAATTCTAGAGCAATGTTTGATATGTGGAAGAATATGGGTAACGCTGACAAAGATGCATTGTTTATGATGATGAAGATGATGGATCGTGAAAGCATTAAAACAACAATGTATTTAAATCAGGAAAGAATGCAGTATTCTCTTGGAAAAACAGAAAAAGCATTACAGTTTGCATCACAACATTATTATGGTAATTATTCTAATAATGATAAAGATCATAATTTATGTTTCATTGTAACAAATAATAGCTTGGCTGAAACAGAACAGTGGAAAGTAAGAGTAGGGAAGAAGTTTGGTAGTTTAAATATTGCAATATTTTCAAGTAAGTTTGATGCAAATTTTAATAAAATAGATTCACTTATTTCGTCATTGAGCACAGCGTTGTCCAAGGATTTGCCACACATTATTATTTTGTGTTGTCATCCTCAAAGAATTAAAAATGATATTCCCAAGTTATTGGAATTTACAAAAAAGACAATACGGATCGATGGATATCGTTTTATTACAAATTTCATATTTGATGAAGTAGACAAGACAGAAAATTTAAATCTTGTTGTAAATCTTGTAAATCAATTTCCAAATTATAATTATGTCCAGGATATTATTTGGATTACCGCAACACCTTTGAAGGAGTTTTGGAAAACATTGCGGAAAAATGGTATTCGACAGCTAACAAATCTAGATAATAAGTTAGATGATATTCCTGATAGGATTTCACTTAACAGTCAATATTGTAAAATTACAGATCATAATCACATTAATGTTTCAAATCGACCAACACTTCCGGTTCAATATGTGAAGTATATATTAGAAGCGCAAATTATTAATTTAGATGAAAGAAATGTATTGTTTGTTCCAGCAGAAAATAATACAAAAAGTCACGCAAAAATGGTTGAATTACTTAATGAAAAGGGATTTATTGTAATGATACACAATGGAAAACATAAGGAGTTTAGATTCCCTGGTGGAGATATAATGACAATATTTGATTTTAATAAAATATATAATATTGACGGTGAACTAAGGGATACTCTTAGGAAATTAAATGAGTTGTTTCCAACAACGTCCATTGCTATTACAGGTATGAGAACATTGGAACGAGGTATTACTATGAATACAGATGGATTTAATTTCACACATATGATTATTTCGGATTATCATGCAAAGAAGCTTAATGCATTATTGCAATTGATGGGTAGGTCTGCGGGTCATGTCGATTATGTTAAAAAAATGAATATTATTTGCAGTGAAACGATTTGGAATCATGCAGTTGAATTTAATAAAAATATGGAACAGTTAAAAATAATGAGCCCTGATGTGTATACAGCTGAAGATTTTATAGATTTTACGAGAAAGAGAAATGAGCATGAACCAATTATTATAAAATTCAAGGATCAGGATCTTGCAAAGAGATTTTATAAGAAAAAGATGATACCGAGTTTGGGTGGAAATGGTCCTAGACGAAGGAAAAGGGAAACATCTGGTGTGTATGAAAATAAATATACTGCAACTATTCGTGGCGATAGACATGTGTATTCTACGGAAGAAATTATGCATAATAAGGGTTGGGGTCTAAATGGTAATCAAAATTGGTTCAGATTTTATCCGTGTTATGTAGATGTTAATGATGATTCTACATTGGAGTTTTGGTATACAGTATGGGCGGGTGAAAAAATGGAGACACATGAATTGTATAAATATCATAATAAAATGATAGAAACCTGGTGTGAAAACTGGAATTAGGCGAAAAATGCATCATGATGTTTTAGTGAAATTTTACACCTAATTTTTTCATTTTTTCTTTTCATAAGTTCAGTTTCTTTTTTCATCAAATCATTACCAGTAATAAACCTTACCTTTATATTTGGGAAATTTACATTAGAAACAATAGTATAAATTAAGTTGGATGCTCTTTCTTTTGCTCCTTCTTCATTTAATGTTCTACCTACACCTGTATCACCTGATGGAGCATATGATAATCCAGAAGCGGGTGTAAAAGTTTTTGCCTCATATTTAATATTTTCATTGTTTAAATCGGTATGGTCGTATTTTTTACATCCTTTTACATGTATAAGTGGAAACTTTTTTGTTAACCACCTTTCAACCCATTGTGAAAATACTCGTCCATCTTTATACATTTCTATGACTTCATCATCAGAAAGATCCGCACATTTGAACTGTTCAATATTAAGTGAAAAGTCAAATGTTTGGTTTAGAGTTACACTTGGTGTTGGTATGGTAGTATTTTCAACCCTCTCCCTTTGAGCCACGAGATTCCTTTTCCTTACCAATTCTGCTGCAACCCATGAGCTCGACCGTCCAGATTTGCTTTCGCCACCGGAGGCAGTCGCACTTGAGGCAGCCAGAGCAGCATACAATCGTGCTTTTTCCAGGTTGTCAGAGCGTGGTTTTGGAGTGGATGACTTTTGCGAGCTGGAAGATTCAGACATGCTTATAGTTTTACTTAATAATATTATTGATTTTCTTCTTTCAATTTTTCATTTTCTACTTTTCTTTATAAAAAGTAAATTGTTATGTGTTATCTTTTTATTAAATTGATATAAAAATAAGTATTTAATAATATAATATATATGAACCAAAAGGAATCCAAGAAAGAGTATAGTATAAATATGGATATGATTTTTAATGATCCCAAATATCAAGATTTAGTGAATCATATAAGTTATGAGAAGTTTTGCATGGATATGAAAAATAATCAAGGTATAACGCTGGATGAAATATATGAAAAATGGGGTTGTGAAAAATCGCATTGTGAGACTCTGTTAAATATATGGACTAAGAATTGGAATACGTTTTATCATAATGGGGGTAGATTGGTAAATGAAAATGGAAAATATTATATGTTGTCTCCAAGGAATCCTCAATCACGTGCTAGAAACCCAAAAATTAATCTATTATAATTAAATAAATAATTTAAATGAAAAAATATATATTTTTTTATAAATGAGTTTTCGAAGAATAGTAAAAAATTACGAAAATATTTTTAAATTAGGAAAACAAATTATAAAACATAAGGAAACCATAAGTTTTATACCACCTGAAAAAAAAGATGCTGAGTTTATTAAACAAGAAATCCGTATACAAGAGTTTTCAGACGCAATAAAAAAGGCTGAAACAGAATGGGAAAAAAGTCCAGACTCAGCGAATACTTATTGGACCGGGTTATCATAATTATCATAAAATAATATTAAAAAAGAAGTATTAGATTTATCTAATATGAAATTTCTTTTAACATTATTTTTATTATTATTTAATAGTGTGTATTGTAGTTATTTAAGTAATAATGAAGTAAAGGTTAAGTATTTGGATGTTACAGATGGTGATTTTATAACTACAAGTTATACATATCCATCAAAGGGGTTTTCTTGTTCTATGATCCATAATGATGAATTATATTTGGTTAGTTCAACGTATCATTATACACAATGGATAAGACAATCAGAAAATTATAAATGCACAAAAACGTTTAAAAAAGTTGATATTTTAAAATTCAATGTAACGAACAATATTTTTATGGATAATTTATTAATTGAAGATACTAGTGATTATGTTGTAAGTTGTGGAATAGACAAAACCTTAAATATGTTATATTTTATAAATGCCAATTATTATAATTGTCCGACAAACTATAATCTGGATAGTTCAATAGTAAGAGTAAATTTAAATTCTTTTTCTTTAATGGATAAAACAAGATTAGAAAGTTTAAATAATGTTCCAGATTTTTTTAGTGGTAGTAGTAGTTTTTGGGATTATAGGTATATTCATTCGCCATCAACATCTCAATTAATAGAAAATAATAGTTTATGGGTAGGTTTTGGTGGGATTTATACGGGAATATGGAGATTAAAAATAAATACACCTCAAGTTGAGCTTATTGATTATTATCAGAAAACATATACACAAATAATAGATAATATAGAAGGACAAGGACAAAGCGTTACATATGTAATGAGGGATATAAAAAAGAGTTTCACTTTAAACAATAGTATTTATTTTTTGGAAGATGTAGGATACAAAGATGCTAATTTGTTACAATTAAATATTAGTGATTTTTACAATACAAGTGTAAAGTTAAATGAAAACAATACACGAATAATTACATTGGATGGTGTATCATATATATCAGATATAGAAATAGATCATTATAGACAAAAAATATATGTAGTAAGTGGTAATTTGGTAAGTGAATTGTATACATATGATTATAGTTTTAATAAACTTTTTATTGTGAAAGATTGTGATGTGGATTTTTTAAAATTTCCTACAAATTGGGGTGTAATACATAATATAAAATTAGATTCAAAAACACAAATATTATATGCTTTAATTAGCACGCGTCATCCACCGGGAATAGCAAAAATAAATACAAAAACAATGAAAGTGGATGAAAATATTATAACATTTGGAGAGTATTTTAATCATACATATACTCACTATCAAACAAAAGAATTAATAACACAAACATTTTTCAGATCATATACAAATTTAAATATAACATCACCAATAACAGAAGATGGAAAACTGTATATAGCACCATATAGTAGTTATAATTTAAAAAAAATGGCAATTGTGAATTTATATGGTTGTGCTTCGGGATTTGGTTCAAATAGTAATATTACAAGTTGTATTATGTGTGATCCAGGAAAATATTCAAATAACATAGGATCAATATGTAATAATTGTGCAGCTGGATATAGTGCTCCAAATTATGAAAGTTTAAATTGTGATAAATGTGCATCTGGTAAATATACGACACATACAAATAATGCAAATTGTTTAGAATGTATTTCTGGAAGATATACAGAAGAACAAGGATCATCTGTATGTAAAAAATGTAGTGCTGGTAAGTATTCTATAAGTGTAAATTCAAAAAGTGAAAAAAATTGTAAAAGTTGTGAAAATGGTGAAATAAGTGGTGAGGGTGAAACAACTTGCACATTATGTGAAATGGGTAAATGGAGTAAAAATAATATATATTGTGAAAATTGTGATCTAGGAAAATATAGTGATTCTTTAGGTTTAATAAGTGATGATGAGTGTATAAATTGTCCAAATGGGTTATATAATGATGTGTTTGGTCAAACTAGTTTATTGAATTGTAAAACTTGTCCAAATGGAAAAATAGGTTTAATTGAAGGTGCAAAAACAGAATCAATATGTGTATTATGCACAAAAGGGAAATTTAAATTTAGTTCTACAATTTGTAAAAATTGTCCGGCCGGATATATATCAAACATAAATGAAAATAAGTGTGATTTATGTGAAATAGGAAAATGGGCATCAAATGTGGAAACATGTGTAGATTGTGGAAAAGGATCATATAGTTATCTTACTGGATTAACATCTAGTAATGAATGTATATTATGTGAAATGGGAAAATATCAAAATAAATATAGACAGAAGGCAGAGTCTAGTTGCATAGAATGTCCTAATGGAAAAATAGGAGTTGTAGAAGGAGCAAAATCAAATAATACTTGTGTATTATGTGAAATGGGAAAATATAAATCAAGTTTAACAACGTGTGAGCAATGTCCAGCAGGATTTATATCAAATATATATGAAAATAGTTGTGATTTATGTGATGTAGGTAAATGGGCGTCTAATTCAGAAAAATGTGTAGCTTGTCCAAAAGGTAAATATAGTTTTATGCAATATATAATATCAGTAGATGATTGTAAAATTTGTGAAAGAGGAAAATATCAGGACGAAATTATGCAAATAACTGAAAATAGTTGTAAAAGTTGTCCAGAGGGAAAAATAGGAAGACAAATGGGAGCAGTATCAAATAGAAGTTGTATTTTTTGTGAGGCGGGAAAGTTTCGTAAATTTAGTGATAAATGTGTAAATTGTCCTAGCGGTTATATATCAAGTTATGGAAATAACAATTGTGAAATTTGTGGTATTGGAAAAATATCAGATAATTATGGATTAGAGTGTAAAAATTGTGAAGCAGGAAAATATAATGATTTTATTGGTTTATCTGAAAAATATGATGTATGTAAAAATTGTGAAGCAGGAAAATATAATAGTGAAATAGGTTCTACAAATCAAATTTATTGTAAAGATTGTCCACGTGGTAAATATGGGAAGGGTATGGGATTAATAAGTATTAATTTTTGTTTAAATTGTGAAGAAGGAAAATATAATAATAGGTTTGGACAAAGTGAAGAAAACAGTTGTATTCAGTGTATTGCAGGAAAATGGAATAATAAGGTAGGATCAAATACATCAAATCATTGTATATCATGTGAACCGGGATTATATGGTGAAAAAATAGGTTCGAATACAATAACAAATTGTAAATTATGTCCACAAGGAAGATTTAATGAAAATAGTGGATTAGATTCAATAAATGATTGTAAAATCTGTCCAACAGGAACTTTTTCAGGTGAAGGAAGTGTAATTTGTAATTTTTGTGATCCAGGAAAATACGTATCGACGCCAGGTTCTAACCAATGTTTAACTTGTAGAGAAGGAACTTATACATCAGATTATGGATCATTTATATGTAAAAATTGTAAAAGTAATTCTGAACAAAATTATGAAAAAACAGATTGTGTTTGCTCTTCTGGTTCTTATATGAGTATAACTAATGATAGTTATAATTGTTTAAAATGTGATCGTGAATTTATATGTAGAAAAAATACAAATTTGGGAACATTAGAATTAAAACAACATTATTGGCGGGAAAATAATAGATCAATAGTTACTTATAAATGTAAAAATATATTTGCATGTAAAGGTGGAATAATAAAAAACAATAGTGATGATTTATGTCAAATGGGTCATAAAGGTCCTTTATGTGATGTGTGTGAAAAAGATTGGGCAAAGGATGATAATGTATGTGTAAAATGTCCTGAAAATAAGGCTAGATCCATTGGTTTAACAATATTTATACCAATTGTATGTATAATTCTAATTATATTTTTAATTAAAACAGCAAATCCATCTGAAAATAAAAAAGAAGAAGTTAATGGAGTGGTTAAAATATTTATGAATTATGCACAAGTATTTTCACTCGCCAGTTCATTTCAAATCAATTGGCCTTCTTTAATACGATATTTATTTGAAAGAGCAAAAGAATTTTCATCCCCGCGTGTGAGTTTTTATTCATCAGATTGCACAATAGGATGGAATTATTATGATAAATTAGTTGTATATTTAGTATTACCCATATTTTACATGGTTTGTGTAACAATAATCATAGGATTAATATCGTTATGTTATATTAAGAAGAAAAATAAAGTGTTGAAAAATATGAGTGATGAAATGCAGAGACAAATATATAACAATAGAAAACCTGATTGTAAGACCTTTTTTATTGCTTGGGAGAAAACAGCAATCGTGGTTGGAACGTTTTTAAGTTGGCCGACAATTGTTGAAAAAACATTAGAAGTAATGAATTGTGAACGTATAGGAGATGTATACTATTTAGTGAAGGATTTTTCTGTAATATGTTACACCCCAAAACATTATACATTTTTAATTATTTCTTACATAGCAATTATATTGTATGGATTAGGAATACCTGCCTTTGGATTTTATTTGCTTTTTAAGTATAGATATAGACTTTATGATATGCAAAACAGATATGATGGATCTACACCATTATCATTTTTATTTTTAGGTTATAGAGAAAAAAGATGGTATTATGAATTTATTATTATGGGTAAGAAAGGAGGATTGATTTTGTTAAGTGTATTTTTAAGAAATCATCCAAGATATCAAATTATAGGGGCCAGTTTATTAATACAAATATCTTTCTTTTTCCATGTATTTTTGAGACCATATGATACGATTACAAGTTATGGTATGATTTGTAATAAGTTGGAAAGTATTAGTTTATTATCTCTTGTTATGACTCTTAGCACGGGTTTATTTTTTGGAACAGTAGATTCTGGTTATCAATTAGGGTTATTTGAAGATGTATTAATAGTTATGCTAATTTTATGTAACGGTGGAATAGTATTTTATTTTATGTGTTATTTTTTGGTATTAGGAAGGAAAACATTTATAACACATTTAAGAGACAAGGGTAGGGAATATTTTGATAAAGGAAAAG
>MDSV01125691.1_pt1 | contig 15274 bp, 8 predicted proteins | sample 810851 | NCBI WGS metagenome assembly MDSV01 (sample SAMN05326640, study PRJNA326480) | marine metagenome | isolation source: seawater | place: Atlantic Ocean: North East | collected 2012
CCCCGTGATGATCTGGAACCACGACTCGCCCTTCCGCAGCGCGCACGTGTTGGGGATGAACTGCGCGCCGTCCTGCGCCTCGACGTTGGGGTGGCGCGAGGCTTCCAGCACGATCTCGTCGGAATCACCCGACGCGCACATCGTGGGGCGCACGTACGGGATCGGCGCCGTCGTCGCCGTCTCGGCGAAGGACGCCAACACGTCAATCTCCGCGCAAATCGCGCTGGCTTGCAGAAAAACATCCGAGAACGAAGCCGCGACGTCCACAACGCGGTCCACCAGGTGCTTCTGCTGCGTCTCGTACGACCTGTCCAGGTCGACGCGCTTCTGCGACAGCGCGCGCAACTTCTTGTTCGTGAACTTCGTGCCGTCCTTCTTCGCCTCCAGCACCTGGTACGAAGCCGAGAGCTTCTTGCGCACCTTGGTCTCGTCCTTCTTGGTCAGCCGAAGGAACCAGCCGTGCATGTTGTTGTGCTCGAGCTTGAGCTCCTTCTCCGGCGCCATCTTCAGGTCGCCCGCCGCTTCCTGAAACGCCGCGTGGATCTCCGCCTCCGCCTCGTCTTTCCGCGCCTGCAGCGCCCCGAGCTCGTCGTCGTACTGCGCGCAGATCACGTACTCGTCCGGGATCTTGTTCAGGTCCACCGCGCTCTCCAGCAGCGCCTCGAACCGCCCGAGGTGCTCGTCGTCGTGCAGCTTGGTCAGCGCGGCGGCGTACTTGGCGCGGATCGCGTCGCCGTGCGCGCCGGCCAGCCGCCCGAGGCTCTCCGCGATGTACGGCAGAGCCGCGCTCGCCTGGTACAGCCGGCACAGGTCCATCAGCGACGCGCGCCGCCGCTCCAGCTTGCGCGTAACGCGCTCGATGTCGGGCAGCGCCCGCAGGTGCGCGCCGCGCAGCGCGTCCCGCACCTCCGGGTCGTTCACGAACGCCTCCACGGCGTCGTGCCTCTGCTCGATCGCCGCCGCGTCCACCAGCGGCTGCTTGAGCCACCGCAGGAGCAGCCGCCGGCCCATCGGCGAGCGGCACTTGTTCAGCAAGCCGTACAGCGAGAACCCGGCGGCGGCGGCGCGCTCGGCGGGCGCCGCCGCGCTCGCCGACGCGGACGCGCGCTCCGGCAGGACGTTCAACGCCCTGAGCGCGCTCGCGTCCAGCCGCACGTACCGCCCGGTGTCGTGCATGCACAAGCGGCACCGCCCGTGGTTCGCCGGGTCCGCCAGGAGCTCCGAGAAGCGCAGCGCCGCGGCGAGCGTCGCGGCGGCGCCGTCCTTCTCGAGGAGCGCGCGGTGCCTCTCGACGCCCGCCGCGCCCGCCGCCGCCGCCGCGCCGACGTCCGCCGCGCGCGTCGTGTCGCGCGCGTCGTGCTTCGCGAGCAGGCGCGCGAGGTCGTCCTCCAGGTCGCGCGCGTCGAACTCGGAGGGCTTGCGCTCGGTGGCCAGCGCGCCGCAGCGCGCCACCACGTCGCGCAGGCGGCGCCCCTCGGGCGACGGCGTCGCCTCCGCCGGCACGACGCACTCCTTGGCGCCGAGCTGGCAGATGACAGCCTCGAGCGCGCCGAAGTGCTCGTCGTCCACGAATTCGCACGCGCCCAGCTCCCTGGTGGTGGGGTTGACGTACGCCACGCCAACGTGCCTCTGCTCCGCCTTGACGGCGACGCGCGCGGCGGCCACCACCGGCGCCTCCGCCATCTCGCCGCCGCGACACAGCTCATCCTCGAAGGCGCCGAGCTTCCCCGGGCTCGCGCTCTTGGCGAGGCGCCAGCCTTGCCGCGGGATCTCCTCGTACAGCTCCACGGTGCGCTCCGTGCCCTCCAGCAGCAGGTCGCGCAGCACCGTCTCGAACAGGCTCTTGTTCAGGGTCACGCCCGCCAACGCGCTCTCGCCGTGGCCGAGGTACTTGACCACGGTGGTGGTCTTGTAGAAGGTCCTGGCCACGAACGTCGCGTCGTCGCCGTGGACGCTGAAGAAGTCCTTGCGGTTGAACACGCGCAGGACCTTGGGGTCCTCGGGGAGGGACCGGAAGTAGCTGATGAAACCCTTCTTGTCGAACTCTGTTTCGCGGTGAACGGCGGGAAAAGGCACGACGGGGAGGGTCCGGCGATGTCAGATCTCGCGGAGTGAAGCACGAAAGCTTCGCTTCGTTTGAAATCGCTCGCGCGAGACACGCGGCGGGGGGAGATCGTGCAGAGGGGATCCCGCAAATCCGCCAGACGCACCGTTAAGGTTCAAGTCGTGCAGCTGATGTTCGCCGGTGTTCGCCATCTCGCCTTTCGGGACCGACCCTGTGGCCTTCCCGCGCGCGCGAAGTGACGATCTGAAACAACAGTTGTCGCACCACGGTTCAAAACACCCGTGCTACCTATGGCGCTTGGGCAGTCTCACGCGAATCGATTCTCGTGACCACCAACGAGCTGACAATGCGAATATCCCCGTCGTGGCCCTCCGCGGCCTCAGTCGGCGTCGCGCGCCCCCTCCCGCGTCCTGGTCGCGCCGGAGGTTTACAGCACGCTGCCCGGCCTCTCTTCATCCCGCCGCCGCCCCGCCTCGGCCACGCGGCTCGCGATGAGCGCGACGGGCCGCGAGAACCTGCGCGAGCACCTCCTCGAGCGGGATGACGAGGAGTGCGCCACCTGAGACGTGGCGTCGGAGGACGGGTCGCTCGCGAGCGTCCCCGAGTCCTCCGGCGTCGTACATCACCGCGCGAGCACCCGCACCCGAGGTGCGACCGTGTCGGGCGACCTGGGCGTCTGGACGAGCCTCGCGACGGTCCTCCTTTCCGTGCCCGCGCTGGTGGGCAGCTGATGCTGGCCCCTGCTGCTCGCCGGCTTCGCGGGCGTCGCCGCGTCGGAAGCCTCCAAGCAGCTTGCGCACGCCGTCTCCTTCGGCGTGACGCTCGCGATGATGACCAACCTCGCGCAGATGGTGTATTGGAAGAGTCTGAGGCGCAAGGGCACGCGCCTGAACAGGCACGGGCCCACGGTTCTGGTTCTCCTGGCCGTGCCCCTCGCGATGCTCGACCTCACCAGGCACGTGCTGCAGGACGGCGGCGCGTGGACCGACTCGCGCATGTACCGCCCCGGGTGTCCGCACGCGGACGCGCGCTGCCTGAACGCGCTGGGCGCGACGTGCTTCCTCGCCACGTACCTGGGCTTCGCCGCGCTCATCGCGGGCGTGCTCTGGTCCGCGGACATTTTCGTGAAGGTGCGGGACGGGTGGCGCCGCGCGCGCGTCGCCGTCGTCTAATGCGCGTTTCGCGAGCCAGACGCCGCGGCGCGAGACCGACGTAGAAGACCCGTCGCGTGCTTTTCAGTCCGGCGCGCGCCTGTTCCCGCGAAGTGACGCGCGCCGCGTAAAGGCTCCGGAGACGGAGCTCGCGGCGCGCCGATGCGCGGGCGCGAAGCGCGCGACGGGACGCGCGCGTGCCGAGAACGCGCGCGGCGCGCGCGCGTACTGTATACCGAACGTAGACTACGAATTTCGTAAAACGAACGTCGTCGCGAACGCGCGCGCCGTCGCGCGCGACTCGCTTCGCGTCACAAAAAACACATCGCATCACGACGACGTGAACCGGTGCTCGCCCGCGCCGACCCGTCCTGTGTGTCTTTCTCCCTTCACGCCTCCTCGGTCGCCAGGAGGTGCTCAAAACCCGCGGAGTCGCGCGAGCGGCATGGCGTACGCCTCGTCGAAGACGCTCCACGTGGCGCTGATTACGGGCACGTTCGGCGCTTTCCTTTCCAGCGCCCACGTGGTCTTGTGCCCGTCCAGGAGCAGCGCCACGAGCAGTATGTCCCCCGGGCCTTCCGGGTGGGGCGCTTCGCGCGCCGAGTTGCGGGACGACAAACCGTAGTGGTCCCACGCGTACTTGGCCGAGTACTCCATCACGCCCGAGAAGTAGGCACCCTCGCCGTGGCTGCGGCGGCACCGCGCGCTGAACCCCTCGCGCATGATCTTCGCGGCGTTCGCCGCGGACGTGCCGTGGTACCCGAACAGCACGGAACGCGAGACCGTCGCGGGGGAGGCGCCGGAGCGCGCGCAGAGCGACAGAAACGCGCGAAACGTGTCGCGAGTCACGTCCCACACCCAGGGCGGCGCGTGCAAGGTCTTCGCCGTGCGTCGCGCGACGCCGCGCCCGTGTTTCGCGCCCTGCGAACGCGTCGTCATTTTATGCATACCATCGAGGTTCGTGAGGACGTCAACGCGAGTGGGTCACGACGAAGAAAACCAACAGGCGTGGACGTCGATGCGCTGGTGCGGGTGATCCTTATATAAAGGCTTTCGTCGCCGTCGACGCGAGCGCGCGTAGAGCGCGAGGGAGACGAAAACCCATGAAACCCGAAACCGAAAAAAAACACACGAAGAAATAAAAAAAACCCTTTCGTCAGTACTATAGACTACGACATATGTATATACCTCCTTGACGAAGTCGTCCACGTAGCCCGCGTACATGCGCTTGATGCTCTCCGCGAGCGCCTTCAGCTCGCAGTCTTGCTGCGTGGCGGGTGAGCCGGGGGGCGAGGGAGGCACCGGGGGGTCGGGGACCGCGTCCTCGACCTCCCGGGGGTTCTCGCCGTCGGGGACCTCTTTTCTTTTCTTTGTTCCTTTCTTCGAGGAAAGGCAGAACAAGTTCGAGCGCGCCACGCGGTGCGCGCGCGTGACTGGCTCTCCCACTCTGCGCCCGCGCGTGATCTTCATGCAGGGCATCGGGGCTGCTAGGGACGAACGGATACGCGTCGCGAGCGCCACCCGCGACGAGGCGCTCGGGGTTTTGACACGAAAGCCGTCACCGTACACAAGGCGTCACTTCCCGAGCAGCGCCTTTTCTCGGACCGCTCACCGCTCGTCTTTGTTTTGTTCTCGGTGTCTTCGGCACACTCCAGTGGGCGACCGCGCTTCCGCACCCCTGCCTTCCAACCCCGCGCGACATGTTCGTAGTGCCATCTCCGTCGTTCGCCCCGGCGTGGACGCACGTCCGCGCGCGAAGACGACCTTTGACACGGCCGACGCGCGTGTACACCCCCGGCGTTCCTGACTGGAAACCGCCCCAAGAGGACCCCTTGACGCCGACGCCGTCTCCACTGGAACACCCGCCCTCGTCGCCACCGCGCGAGTTCGTCGTGCCGCGCGAGCCGGGGATCTCCGAACCGCCACCGGAGGTACCGGCCCCGCCTCAGATCGAGGGCGACCCGCTCCGCCCGTACGAGCCGAGACCGACGCGCGATCCCCCTCCTTCGGTTTCCGACCCGGAGAAGACGGAGGCGCTTCCGGAAGAGCCGGAGGAGACTTCGTTTCCCGCGGTGGCGCCTCCGCCCGAGAAGCCGGAGCCGAACCTCGCGCCCCCTGACCCGCCCGGGTGGCTCCCGCCGGAGGAGACGACGGACCCGCGAGAGCGAGATGGTATCTGGGAAGAGGCGGAAACGCGAGAGGATGGCGGCGGCGGGGAGTGGCGTCCACGGGGCTTTCCCGGCGTTGGCGACGCGTCTTAATGACCGACGTTCAAACGGCGACGCGCTATATAGATACGGCGCGAGTCTCTCACGCCTGCTCGACCCCCACCTCAGCCTTCTTCGCCTCCGACTGGGGCACTTTCTTTACCTTCTGCCTCCTGACCATCCCCGGCGACACGTTTTTGCGCACGCCCTCCATGGCGAGCGCGTTGAGGTCGTCCGCGCTGAGCTGCGGCGTGAGGCCGACGTCGGCGGCGGCGCCCCCCATCTGCTCCGTCATCTTCTGCATCTTGACGCGCATGCCGCCGAACATCACGATGAGGTTGGCGAGGTCCCTGTCCTGGCGCCCGGCGCCGCGCACGACCCTCTGCCTCCTGCTTTCCGCGGACGCCCCGGCGACGAGCATGTCCGGGAATTGCCGCTCCTGCGGGGTCATGGACATGATCAGGCTCTGCGCCACCTTGAGCGACTTCTCCGCCTCCTGCATCTCGCGGTCGCTCATCCCGTTGGCGCCGGGCATCATCTTCATGAGCCCGCCCATGCCCCCCATGTTCTGCATCATCTCCATCTGCGTCAGGAAGTCGTTGAAGTCGAACGTCGCGCTCATGATCTTGTCTCGCATCTGCGTCGCCTGCTCCTCCTTCACCGCGTCCTGCGCGCGCTCCACCAGCGTCACCACGTCGCCCATGCCCAGGATGCGCGACGTCATGCGCTCGGGGTAAAACGGCTCGAGCGCGTCCATCTTCTCGCCCACGCCCGTGAACTTGATGGGCTTCCCCGAAACCTCGCGCACCGAAAGCGCGGCGCCGCCGCGCGTGTCGCCGTCCATTTTCGTGAGCACCGCGCCGGTGATCTCCACCGCGTCGTCGAACGCGGCGGTGAGGGTCGCCGCCTCTTGCCCAGTCATCGCGTCCACCACGAGAAGCGTCTCGTCCGCGCCCGTCGCGAGCTTCGTCGCCTTGAGCTCGCCCATCAGCTGGTCGTCGATCGTGAGCCGGCCGGCGGTATCCACGATGACGACGTCGATGTCCTCGTCCTTGGCTTTCTGGACGCCCTTAGCGGCGATCTCCGGGGGGTTCCCGTCGACGCCCATGTCGAACACCGGGACGCCGATCTGCTCGCCGAGCTTCTTGAGCTGGTCGATCGCCGCCGGGCGATACACGTCCGTGGCGACGAGCAGCGCCGTTTTGTTCTGCTTCTTCAGGAAGAGCGACAGCTTGCCGCACGCGGTGGTCTTGCCGACGCCCTGCAGGCCGGCCATGAGGATCACCGTGGGGCCCTCGCCCTCGCCCTTCAGCGCCAGCTTGTCGCCGCCGAACCCGCCCATGAGCTCGCACAGCTCATCCGCCACAACCTTGGTGAGCTGCTGCGACGCGTTCACGCCCTTGGTCACCTTGACCCCCACAGCCTTGGCCTCGACGCTCTTGATGAAGCGGCGCACCACGGGCAGCGAGACGTCCGCCTCCAAAAGCGCGCGGCGGATGTCCTTGAGCGGCGCCTTGATGTTCTCGGCGCTCAAGTCGTCCTCATCCTTCAGCGCCGCCCACACCCCGTTCAGCCGGTCGGTGAGCGTGCCGAACGCGTCCGCGCGGACCACCAGGCCGGCGCCGCGGTCGGTGCGGCGGCCGCGCGAAGCGGTGGGGGCGACGCGCAGCCCGCGGACGGCCGCGCGCGCGCGGTGGCGCCCGGCGCCGGTGGCGGACGCGGCGTGCCGCGACGACGATCGCGAAAAGGCGCCGACCGAGGTGGGCGCCGCGGCGGCGGTCAGCGCGCGCGCGACGGAGGCCATCGTGCGTGTGCGCGAGCGGTCCCGGCTTCCGGCGACCTTGGTAGAACCAAAACGACGCGAGAGGCGTCGAGAGGCTTCCGCGCGGGCGAGAATGAGGCGCGGAGCGTCGCGCGACACCGCCACCGATTGCTCCGACACGCAGCGCCGCCCTTATCCAATGAGGCGTTTCGCACGCGATTCGCAATCTCCTTTCAAGTTTCACCGGACACATGTTTCGGGGAGTCCAATTGTTAATCGATATTCCCTTTCGTCAAACCCTCCGAAGCCTTTCAACGACTGCCGGACGTGAATGGTTCGCAGCTCCCGTGCCTTGTGGAAACGCGAATGTTCCGCGGCGTTCTTCACTACGCGACGCGCGCGATGGGCCAAATAGAGACGCTCGCCCGCGAGGTCCTCGATGACTTCAGCACGATGGGCCCCGCGCGTCTGTTCCACTACGCGCGCGTGCTGCTGCACGGGCAGGTGGTGTTCGGCATGATCGGGTGCTTGACGATGGTGTACGGCACGATCCATCCCGGTCAAGTAGCGTGCGCTTTGTTCGGCATCGTCGCGGTGGACCTGAAGCACGCGCCGATGATGCGTTCGTACGCGTGGCTGGTGACGTTCCTGCTCCTGCTGGACGTGATCTGGCATCACTTCTGGGCGGAGCGTCTGCTGCGGAACTACACCGGCGTGAAGGAAGAGCAAGAGATGTGGTGGGGGCTGATGGTGGCGAACACGAACAAATTCTGCGGCTTCGGGATGGAGCTGGTGTGCGGGTTCCTGCGGCTGGCGAGCGTGCCCATCTGGTTCATGCTCTGGAACGGGAACTACCTCTCGGGGAGCGCCCCGGGGGACGCGCAGGAGGTCATGGCGAGCGTCAGCAACGTCCCGGTGCGGGATGGGTACGAGATGGTCCAGACGAAGGGGCCGGGGGAGTACTGATACGGGACGACGCGAACGTTTCGCAACGAGACCGATATTTCCGTCGCGACGTCGTCGTGCGCTCGCCGCGTCGTCACGCTAACACCATGTCGCTCGTTTTCGGACGCAGCGACCACCTCGACCGGGTCCACGCCCCGAACGAGGTCTCGAACCCCGCGCTCCCGCAGTCCACGCAGTACGCCGCGAAGAGCAGCAGCCAGCAGTACCGCTCGAGGCACGCCAGACCTTTCCGGGCGTGCTCGGCGGCGGCGCCGGCGTCGCCGCGCGCGTCGCCCTCCGTCTCTTCCTTCTTCCCTTCAGCCGCCGCCGCCGCGCGGCACTCGCCCGCCGCGGCGCGCACGTCGAACACCGCGTCGCACGCGTGTACGACCGCGTCCAGCGCGTGCTTCGCCCTGGATAAGCCGAGCGGACGCAGCCGCTCGAGCATCGAGGTCACCGGGAAGAACTCGCAGGCGTCGTGATCGGGCCTCGCCGTCGACGAAAAAGCTCGCGTCGCTCCGGTTTGGCTCGCGTCGTCCCGAAACGCCTCGAGCTCGCCGAGGCGCGCGCGCCACACCAGGCACCCCGCGACCATGCCCACGGTCGCGCGGTGCACGCCGTCGCCGCACGCGAACACCAGCGCGGCGTCCTCGTCCACGGAAAGGACATGGCGCACCACGCGCTCGAACTGCCGCTCGCTCGGCGCGGCGCGCGCGGCGACGGGTGCGCGCAAGTAGCGGCTCGGCGACCCGGTGACGCCCAAAGCCGCGAACACCTCGGCGGCGGAGGCGAGCGCGCGGGGGTCCGGGATCCCGCCGTTGCGCTTCGCGTCGTGCTCGATCTGCGCCTCGTCCACCTCGCGCACGGAGGGCGCGGCCCGGCGCGCGCCGCCGTCCCCGCCGTCGCCTTCCGCGCGTTTCCCGAGCACGCGCACGAACCCGACGGCGCCGCCGCCGGCTTCCGCCGCCGCCGCCGCCGCCGACGCCAAGACGTCGCTCTTCAGCCGCGCCTCGAGCCGCTCGAGCTCGAACGAGTTCTTCGTCGCCGTCGCGTCGTTCGTGCGCGTCGTCTCCAAGGAGGCGCGAAAGGATTTCGCTTTCACGCTGTCTTCGCGCTCGTCCGCCGCGTTCAGCGCGACCACCGCGGGCTCGCCCCCGACGTACACGAGCGGCTCGTCCGCGAGGAACGTCCAGGCGATCTCGCGGTGGCCGGATTTGCGGAGTCCGTCCACCACGGCGCGCGCGCCGTCGACGTCGCAGGCGCCGACGCCGTACACCGGGTCGCGGTCCTTGCACCGGCGGAAGTTCCACGTGCCGTCGTACATCGGCGCGCCGAGGATGGTGTGCCTGTGGCAGCTCTCGGCGCTCGCCGCCTCCTCCAGCGCGTCCTGGGGACGCAGGCACGGCGACGGCCACTCCTCGGCGATGGCCGCGCTCGGGGGGTCGTTGACGGCGAACCAGTGCGCCATCCACGCGTACGGGTCGGGCGGCTGCGCGACGTACAGCTCGCCGAGCGCCTCGACCAGACCGGGCATCACCAGGGTTTCCAGCAGGTACTCCTTCGGAACCAGCCCCGGTAACGGTCCGCTCGGAAACAGAAACGCCTTCTCCCGCGCGGCGTCCTGGACGGTGGCGCTGGCGTGCACCACGTTGCGCAGCGCGTCGACGCCGAGCTGCGCGCGGATGGATTTCGGGTGCCGCTCGCGCGCGACGTCCGGGTCCGTGGGCCCGACGCGCTCGCGCCACCCGCGGACGGCGTCCACCTTGGAAAGCACCGCCACCACCACCGGGCCGCTCGCCAGGAACTCCGCCGCCGGCCGGAAGGCGTTCGTGCCTTCCAGGTGCTGGTAGAACGCGCGCGCGCGGGCGGGCGTCAGGCGCTTCTCCGCCCGGCGCACGACGTAGAACCCATCGTCCTCCGCGGCGCCGAGAACGCGGTCGGTCAGCCCGGCAAGCACGGCGTCAGGCTTCACGATGCATACGGTCTCCTCCATCGCGTGCGGTGCGCGCGGGTCGGGGCAGGAACGGCGGGCGCACGACGCCTGCCCGCGCTGTGGACTGCGCGCTGTCGTTGTCATCGTCGGACGCCTCGTATCAACGGCTCGTCCGACAGCTGAATCGAAAACGCAGTCGGCACCCTATCACACGTGTCGAAAACGTCGCGGGCGGGCAGTCCCTGAGGCGCCGCGCGGGCATGTTGACGGCATCGGCGGCGGGGCGCGTGACGACGCGGTCGCCGCGATGGGACACGGAGCGACGGACGGGTGCGCGCGTACTTCACCCTCCTCCGCGATCCCGACCGCCGCAGCCCCAAACCCCACCCTCGGAAACCTCGGGATCCGCTACCGAGCGCGCTTCCCGACGCCGGGCGCTGGCGGCCGCCTTCGCGCTCGTCGCCGCCGGGCACTCGCGGGGGGCCGCGGCCGCGCCTCCCGGTTGCGACCTCGACCCCCCCGCCCCGGTGGACGTCGCCGCCGTTCTGGAGCAGGCGCGCGGCCTGTACGGCACCGGCCGCCTGGAGGAGGCGGAGGCTGTGCTCGTCACCGCCATCTCGCTCGTCTCCGGGTGCGTCGCCGTCGGCGCTCCGGCGCCGCTTTCGGCGCTCGAGCCCGCGGCGGCGGCGTCAGCGTCGCCACTGCTGAAGCTGTTGGGGGACGTCCGCGTGGACGCGTTCCGGTACGACGACGCTGTGGACGCGTACGGCGCCGCGATCGACGCGGGCGGCGCGTCGACGGGCGGCGCGCTGTTCGGTCGCGCCAACGCGTTCGAGGGCAAGGCGCTGACGGCTTCGCGCGGCGGCGACGCGGACGCCGCCGACGCGGCGTACGCCGCGGCGGTGCGCGACTACACCGCGTGCCTGGCTTTGGATGCCGCCCCCGTTTCGGGTGGAGAGACCTTGACGCGCGCGAGCGAGCCTGCGCCTTCGACGGCTTCGATCGTCACCTTCGAGCGCGCGCAGGCGCTCCGCGCGCTGCGGCGGTGGCCCGAGGCGCGCGCCGATTACGAGCGCGCGTCGACGCTTTTCCTCGCCGGCAAAGATAAGAAGCGCGCGGACATCGCCGCCGCGCAAGCCGCGTTCGCGGCGTTCGAGGAGGGCGACGTGGCGTACGCGACCAGGGCGCTGGAGACGCTGGCGCGCAGGCTGTACAGCAGCGACGTCCGCGCGGCTCTGGCCGCGGCGTACTATCGCGGGGGCGACGCCGCGCGAGCCGAGGACGCGTGGCTGGGTCTGTGTGAGCTGCGGGACGCGATGTGCGGGAAGTACTCCGACGCGAAATGGCTCGTGGAGTACCGCCGGTGGACCCCGGGTCTGGCGAACGCGATGCAGGACTTTCTCGCGATGCGGTGACGCGCGCGTGTTCGGGAGCGCGCGTGGTAGCTACGGGAGAGAGACTCGTGTCGACACGATGTCGCGCGTCGACGGTGTATGTATTTCGTGATGCGTCGCGTTTGTGTTTCGCGACGCGTCGTCGTCTACGCCGTCGGATGCGCGCGTCACTCGAAGTCGTCCAACTCAAACTCGCCCAACTCGTCTTGGTCTTCGGAGAAGTTTCCATCGTCGGTATCAAATTGGGTGTCAAAGGAGTCGTCAAAGGTGTCGTATTCCTCGTCATCAGTCAAAGGAACGATCTCTTCCGGACACCCGTTACGACGGGCCCAATCCTGCACCTCATGATGCTTGTAAGCGCTTCGAATCGTGCAATAGTCCCACGGGCAGCCGTTCGCGCGCAACCACCTCAGCACCTCGAGGTGGCCAACTTGCGCCGCGAACTCGCACGTCCGCTCGTCCCATGGGCATTTGTTCTCGCGCAACCATGTCAGCACCTCGAGGTGACCGCCCTGCGCCGCGTACGCGAACGTCATCTTGTTCCACGGGCAGCCGTTCGCGTGGAGCCATTTCAGCACCTCGAGGTGGCCGTTCTCTGCCGCGCTCGCGCACGTCCGCTCGTCCCATGGGCATTCGTTCTCGCGCAACCATGTCAGCACCTCGAGGTGACCGCCCTCCGCCGCGAACGCGAACGTTTCCTTGTCACACGGGCAGCCGTTCGCTTGGAGCCATTTCAGCACCTCGAGCTGGCCAAACTTTGCTGCGGACCCGCACAACACACCCCACCGAGCCCCACACTTGTAGCTTTTCGCACGCAGCCACTTCAAGACTTCGAGTTGGCCGCTAATAGCTGCGACTCCGTACAATCCGCCGGCGGATGGTTGGTTGGTGGTTGTCAAATCACCTTTCAGGTGCAAACGTTCCAACGCGCTTAAGCACCCGATCTCCGCAGCCTTGGAAGCATCGAGCTCCTTCACTTCACGCCCTGTCGCGTCCACCGCGTCGCGCATCGCGCAACTGACCGCTCGAAGTCGGGCCAGATCCACGGGGTCGGGCAGAAAGTCAGATCTCATAACGTTCGTGGTAACGATCTCGTTCAGAAGGCCCGGGATAGCCTCGCCCGCGTAGGGCTGGGTTGTCGCGGTCATGCTGTCGCGTGCTGTCGGTGTGGGTCGATATCTGTCCGAGCGCGGCGTCGTGCGCGTGTCGTGCGCGCGTGCGGGGGACTGTCGTGGCTTCCGAGAAAAGCGTTTCTCGAAACCTTCGCGTGAAAAATTTCCACGAAAAACCACGCTCGGGTTCGGTCGCGCCATTGTTCGCGATGGGCGGCGGTGAGCCCCCCACGCGGGAGGAGCGGGAGGCGGCGCTCCGCGAGACCATCGCGCGGCTGAGCGAAGATGCGGACGAGCCACAGACGGTTGCGGCCGCACTGGTGGCGATACGGAAGGACCTACGCGGGTCCCCCGACGGACCCGCCGCCGTGGTCAAGGTACGTCTGAAACGCCGACTTTCTTCCACGACGCACCGCCGCCGCCGCCGAGACGATGGCCCCCTCGCTTGGACGTCCAGGGTCCGCGATCACCCGGCCGTATCGCCTCCGCGTCGCGCTCCACCCGCGACAACACCACACCACACGACCCCTTCGCTGACCCTCTGCCCCCCCCCTCCTCGTGCGCCTCGCCGCGTCCCGCGACCGCGTCTCTCGCTCGCGCGAAATCGACGCGATTGCGACGCGCGTCCGTCCCCCGCCCGACGCGCGCGTTCCCGTCTCGCTTTTTCGCTCCGCCGGCGACGCCGCGCAGATCTACCTGCAGATGTCCCCCGGGTTCGCGGACCTGCTCTCTCTGTGGGACGCGCACCACCTGAACAACGCGCAGAGGGTGGGCGTGCCCCTGCTCGCGCTCCTCGCGGACATGCTCCGCGTGAAGCCCGCCGGCGCCGCGGAGGCGCAGGGATTCGTGCACCTGCAGCTGGACGGCGTCGCTCGCGCGCTGTGCCAGCGCCGCATGCGCGCCGTGTACTCGCACCTGACCAGCGGCGTGCGCACCAGGCACAACGCCGGTCTCACGCTGCTCGCGGCCATCGCGAGCCGGAGCGCGTCCCTGGCGTGGGAGGTGTTCCGCGCGTTCGACTTTTCGCTCAAGGAGCTCCCGGCGCTGGCGACGCCGCGCGGCGGGAAGGGCGCCCGAAAAGGGGGCACAGCCGAAAAGAGCGCGACGAAGACGAAGACGAAGACGAAGACGAAAACGAAAACGGAACCCTCCGTCGGCGGCGGTTCCGCGTACGCGGGCGACGATATCGCCCTTCCGTCTCGGCACGTCTTCGTCGGCTTCGCGCTGGCGCTGCTCGAGTCGGGGGACGCGTCTCTGACTCGGCCTGTGCTGGCCCAGAAGGCGCTCTTCGGGAACGTGCTGCGCCACCTCGCGTCGGACCCGCCGCCGCTCGCCGCGCGCGCGCTGCGCGCGCTGCGGGACGTGGTCCTGGCCGAGGGCGGCGGCGTGCCCCCGCGGCTGCGCGCGGCGCTGTGCGGCGACGCGGCGCTCGAGCAGATCGCGGCCATCTCCGGCACGGACGCGGGCGAGGGTGACCGCGAGGATGGGGATCCCGCGGACGACGGCGGACGCGGCGACGCGGCGAAAACCGCGCACGACGTGTTGTCGCGTCTGTGCGTCGACCCGGCGCACGGCGTGTGTCCCGCGAGCGCCGCCGGACGCTGGACCCCCCCCGAAGAGAGGCTCGCCGCGCACGACTCGCGCGATTTTCGAGACGGCGACGGCGATACCCGAATCGCGCGTTCCTCCGAGGCGTCTTCTGAAAGCGCCTCAGGCGCTTTCAGAACCGCGGCGCCGGACGCGTCGTCGGAGAAGCGGTGCGCGACGCTGACGCGTCTGCTCCGCAAACTGCGGCCCACCGAGAGCCGTCGCCACGCCGAGTTGTTGCTGCGCGTCTGCGAGCTCAGGCCGCGCATCGCGGCGTTGTACCTCCCGCACGCGACGTACTCTCTCGACCCCAGACCGTCCGTCGCGTGGCTCGCCGCGGCGGCGCTGCTCGGAGAGGTGGCCGCCGCCGCCAGCCTGGATCCGACCCCGCCGCGCGCGCCGCGGGAGGCGCCCGGCGAGGCGGAGGGCGCCGCGTTCGTCAGGGCGGCGACGCCGGCGTCGGCGTCCCGCGCCAGCCTCGCGAAGGGCCTCGCGCACGCCTCGGGACTGGTCAGACACGCCGCGCTGTGCTTGCTCCTCCGCGTGCTCTGCGCCATACGGCGGCGCGTGGCGCGCCTGGACGAGGCGGCTGCCGCCGCCGCGGATGCCGGGAACGCCGCCGAAGGCGCCGCCTTTGCCGCGCTCGCGCGGCGCGCGCGCGGCGCGGCGCGCGCCGCGCTTCCCGAGCCGCGGGCGCTGCTGGCCGAGATCTCCGCTCGCGGCGACCGGGTTTCGGTGGCGGATCCCGAAGCCGCGACGTCGGGCATGAACCGCGTGCACGCGCTGAACGCGCTCGCGGAGTACTGCGAGCTGGTCGGGCCCGAGGGGCTCGTCGAGACGAGCGTCGACCCCTCGAAGGCGCTCCCGGCGGATCCGCTGGACCTCCCCCCCGCCGAGCTCGCGGCGGCGGTGGGCTTCCTCGCCGCCGCGCGGGGCGTGCCCTCCCGCGCGCGGCGGCGGATTCCCCCGGGCGAAGGAAACGCGCGCGCGGACGAAGCGGACGGTTTGAGCGACAGGAGGTCCACGCACGCCGCCGCGTCCGTGTCGCGCGCGTCCCTCGCGGTCGCCGCGGGAGACGCCGCGGCGGCGGCGACGGCGGCGGCGCGGCGCGCCGCCGC
>MDSV01114034.1_pt1 | contig 15273 bp, 25 predicted proteins | sample 810851 | NCBI WGS metagenome assembly MDSV01 (sample SAMN05326640, study PRJNA326480) | marine metagenome | isolation source: seawater | place: Atlantic Ocean: North East | collected 2012
TATCTTGTGTTGGTATTTCTATATCGATTTCCATTTCTGCTTCAATTTCCATTTCTAGTTCCATCTCAATTTCCATCTCGATTTGTTCTACAACATCTGGAACAGGAACATCAATCACTTCTGGTTCAACTGGTGTGACTGGTAAAATTTCAACTTCAACTTCTGGAACGGAAGGGACCTCAATTTCTACACCTGGTATCACTCCAGGAATAGTAACTTCTGGAGTATCAATGACACTATCAACAACTGAATCACCGGTACCCGTACCATCATCTACTATATCTTCTATATCTGTTTCTACAACAGGTGCAACGTAACCCGTACATAGTTCATCATATTGTGGGTTTTGTTGACATTGCTGATTAAAGTATGCGTCCTGATACCCTGTACATTGAAAGTTATAAAGAGGATCTAAGTCACATTGTTGATTAAAATATGCATCAGCATAACCTGTACAACTTTCATCATATAACGGATTTTGTTCACATTGATATGTTAAGAATGCCTCTGCATAACCAGTACACGAACTATCGTATAATGGATTAGATTCACATTGGAGTGTTAAATATGCCGCATCATAACCTGGACATTCTGAATCATATAAAGGATTGGCAGTACATGCCTGATTGAATACATATGTTGCATATGCTTCCGCATAACCTGTACACATTTGATTGAATAACGTGTTTGCATTACATTGTGTAGTCATGTATGAAGTTTTGAAAAATCTATAAGTCTTACCATTATCTGGTTGAATAGTATTTCCACTTGCATTTTTTGTATACAAGAACATATGAGTTCCAGTTCCACTACCTTGTACAGATATACTACTAATTGTCCCATAATCATCAGTACAACTTGTACCAGTACATTCCCATTTCCAACCACCTGCATTTATTTCTGCTTGGTTATAATATAGTATCCAATAAAGTGTTGGATCATTTGCTTTAGTTACTTCAACAAAGTCGCTTCCTTGTCCTGCAACATTTGTACCATTACTAGTTAATTCTGTAATTGCACTACTATAACCTGTGCATGAACTATCATAGTGTGCATCTAAAGAACATTGTTGTGCTAAGTAGGCCGCGGCATAACCCGTACACCCACTATCATAAAGAGGGTTAGCAGTACATTGTTGAGTGTAGATTGCCGCCGCATATCCCGGACAAGCCGCATCATGTGTTGCATCTAAACTACATTGCTGATTAAAATAAGCAGTAGCATATCCTGGACATCCTGTATCATATAAAGCATCAGCGGCACAATTTTGTTCATACTGATAAGTTGCATATGCGGCCGCATAACCTGGACAACTTGGATCATATAGTGCAGTATCATTACATGGGTTTGCTCTATAAGTAAACCAAGTTTTTATATCTTTTACGATAGGTCCGTAATACCCATCCCAATTACCTTTATCGTAACCATTAATTCTAAAACGAACATCACCTACTGAGTTTGGTGTACGTATTGTTCCTACTTTATCTATATGATTGTAAATTTCTATATTGTCTTCGTGTATTTGCCAAACAGTTGTGCCTTCTGAGACTTCATTAGTACTATGACTATTTGATTGATTCCATTGATACCATGTATCCATAGTCCAAGTTTTAGTTTCGACTACATTACCACTAGAATCTGTTACTTCTACAACTACAACTAACTCGTCCCAATATGTATCATCAGTAATCTCACCTGTTGTAGTGTTTGCTCTATTGCTGATATTGGCACTACAAAAGTTACCGGGTGTATTGAAACAATGAATATACTTCCATTGATAGTGAACTTTGTCTATACTTACTCCAGTTCCTTCTAATGCTTGATTTATTGCGTAAGAAATAGCAAACGTATTTTGACACTCTCCCCACCTTACAGTACTTCCGTTTGAATACACATATGCCGCAGAGGTGCCTGCAGGACAATTACCAAACGGTTGTCCTATTGTACCATCATCTAAATCTAAGGTGTTTGGACTAGTTGTTGTTGGATCAGTTGGGGGTGTAGTGTCGGTTGCGTATACTATATTACAAAGCAAAAGCCAGAATAGCAAGAATGCCGCCGATAGTAAGCCCTTTTTGAAGTGTATCATTTGTGTTCTGTTTGTCATTATCAATAGTTACCTTGTTTGGCATATCCTGAGGATTATTTCTCCAAAGTTCATATGCTTCTTCTCCTATCTTACCATTGTAAGGACAAGGCGTACCAGCCATTGACATGGCGTCAAACACTCTTCGGTCTTGACACATCACAGAAACGGCCGCGACCTTCATACCCATATCATACAATGTTTTGGATAATTTCAGTCTTTCACAGTTGGCGTCCCTGTAGGTTTGGCCTGTTGAAACTCCTAGAATTTGGGTTTGCACTGCACCACTAACACCTACTGTACATAGGTCTGAATTACTACCACTTATAGAAGGAGATATTGCACTTGGTGGAGGACTTTTTACAGTTGTACTTGTATCTGCATCTGTCTTTACTGTACTATTACTTGTGCTTTCAGTAACGATTGGGTTTGCCAATACGTTAGTAGCCGATACGACCCATAGTGACGAAACGATAGTTATCACTACCGTAATGCCTTTCCAAAAATTCATAGTGTTCTCCCTTAGTGAAACCTCTCACATCCCGACCAAATTGGTCAAGTTTCTTTCAATGATATTTATCAAAAATTTGACGCCTGAGGTTGACATGGTGCCAAAAAAGTGTTATAATGAGCAATATTAATTTGACAAGACGTTTTGTCAAAAAATTGTCAAATTTTTGAACTGTATATTGGTGTATGGGTGTGGTGTAACGGTAACACGATGGTCTCCAAAACCATAGATGGGAGTTCAATTCTCTCCACCTGTGCCAATATAAATATTTGAGAATGACTATAGAAACTAGGGAACTCGTAGTTGCAGATAAATCACTAGCTGACTTTCTAGCAAAATGCGACAAAAGGAACTTTCAAAATAATAATACATTGGATCATATGAAGTTCCAATGGTGCATAGATAATGGCGGGACATGGTTTGCAACATATATCGATGATGATATAATTAGTCTTAGTGGTATACATCCATGGGATTATGGTAGACATTATGGTACTCAAGATAAAAGCTGGCGAACATTATTCAGAGGAGTTCAGCTTGAAACAAGAAAAATTGGATTAAATAGACACCATATGCAAAGTTATTGCTTTTATTCTCAATTACCTTTACAGATTGAATGGGCAATGAAAAGATCCCTTAATCCAGATAATGAATATTTCTATATAACAACTAACACTGAAAATGATGCAAGTGGAAAAATGACAAGAATAAACAAAACATTTCATCATTTAGAAAAAACAAATTTAGTAAAATGTTTAGGAGTAAGTGAGGTATACGATGTAGACCAAACTATATGGGAATTAAATCAATCAAAATATAAAGAAGTAAGAAAAAGATATGAATAATTTTCAAAGCATATTAGATAATGGATTATTCTTAAATTCAAGCGGTACCACTGGAGAACCAAAAACATTATTTCAGCCTCCTAAAAAACTAAAGGCGGCAAATCAAGTTGCAAGAGAAGTTCAAAAAATCGACACCAGAAGTAAAATATTAACTGTATGTACATTAAGACATGCAGGAGGATTGTTAGCACAAACACTACCAGCATTTGAAATAGGTGCTGAGAAAATAGAAGTGATTCCTTTTAATCCATATAGTTGGGTATTGAATATTCAAGATTATACACATAGTCATTTAACACCTGATATGGCAAGAGCAATTATGAAAACAAAAAGTTTTAAAAACTTAAATCTAGAAGATAAAATTATTACGTGCGGAAGTGATAGGGTTCATAGTTCGATAATACAATCTTTTATAGATAGAGGTTGTACATTTATTGTGAATTGGGGAATGACAGAATGCGGTCCAATAGCTATTAATAAAACTTTTGTACCTGATATGGAAGTAGACGTACCAGAGACATTAATGGGAAATATGAAATATTGTGATACTTTAATTTCTGATGGTGAGTTGTTTATAAAAGGTGATATAACTATTTTTGATGGTCCGGACTGGTGGGCTACAGGTGATATAGTAAAAGAAGAAGATGACCATTTTTATTTTTTAGGAAGAAAAGAATATGGACGGAAGTAGAATTATATTTGTATCATTTGACCAAGGTGCAGGAGGGCACAGAGTAGGGCGTGTGATATCTTGTTTACCAGATGTACATTGGTATAGTCACAGAGATAATGGAATAAATCCTTGGAATGTTCATTTCAAACATACTGATATCAAGCAAAGACACGTAAGTAAATATCATTACGATAGATTAGTTCCTAAAGGATCTTTACCTCCTTTGCATGATTATGTAAAAGATTTTATACCTGATGAAGAACATTATTACAAGAGATTTTTCTATCCACGTTGGGAGAAGATGGGTGGATATGATATAATGAAAAAGAATAGAATAGTTATGTGTACACATGAACTTCCTGAAAAAATATTAAAAAGATTTCCTAATTCAAAAATAATTAACATAATAGGTGATGAATATAAGATTAGAGAAAGATACTTAGAAACTACTGCATTATTTCCTGGATTTTTAAAAATGAAATGGCTAGGCGGAGAGAATACAGAACACGGTAAAAAATTAAAAACTATAGCAAAAAATATAGGTTACGATTTCACAGTAAGAGATATATGGGCATGGGATAATTATAAATCAAAGTATAAAGAGCAATGGGATTTTGAATATGGTATGTATGTATCAGATATGACTGGTGGAAAACAATGGAAAAGAGAATCTATAGCTAGACATTATGAAGATAGGATTATAGAATTTCACAGTACTGATTACTGGTATAGAAGAAATAAATGGAAAAGACTAAAGGAATTTTTAAATGTTAAAACAAATAATTAGTCCTGTTGATAAAAATAGTATATTTTTAAGTACAGCCGACGATAAAGTAACTTGGAATGAATTAGATGAAAGATTAGATGAAAAAGTTGCAAAACTAAAAGAACATAATTTAAGTTCACATGTATGTTTTGTGATACAAGAAAATGATAAAATTACTATCGATGATTTACTTTGGGTATTAGCATCTATTAAGAATGGTGGTTCTGCTAGTAATGGTGAATCCAGAGCAACAGAAAAAGAATTAGATTATCTTATTAAAGGTTCAAACGCAAATTGTGTTATTCGTTCAAACAATATAGAAATCATAAAAGATCCTAACTTAGGTCCTACAATTTTACATCCAAATGAAATGTTCAGAGGAATGACAAGTGGAACAACTGTCAAGGAAATGTTTGAAATCTATCCTTACTTTTGGACTTTTGAAGACCATATGAATTCAGAAGTAGATGGACAAACATTATTAGGTTGTACTCCAGAGTCTTGTAATAGAATGTTATTAAAAGTAGCACCAGAGTTTAATGAAGATGAAAGACCTATTATATTACAACCTTCAGGTTTTACATCTACATACTCACCTTATAATCTTTTAAGAGCATATCAAATGGGAGGAACAATGCATCATTTGAATATAGGAGATGATGTAGTAAAAGAACTTGAAAAATCAAAAGCTAATTGTATATTAAGTTTTCCTAATGCAGTAAAAAGAATTATTGATGAATTGCCAGAAGATAGAAAGTTTGATATAAAATATATTGAGAGTGGAGGTGGGTTTACTCCAGAAACTTTAATTAAAGATATTGAGAGAAAATGTAATATAAAAGTTTTATACAATATGTTTGGTAGTACTGAAATGGATTGTACACTACAATCTTTGTTTAGACCTGGTGATTCAACAGACAAGTTTTATGGTCTAGAAATAGTAGATAGCAAATATTATAAAGTAAAAATAAAAGATGGTTTGCTTTGGTATAAGTATGGAACTTTACCTTGGCGTACAGACTATGATAAGTTTGTAATGAAAGATGGAAAATACTTCTACGATGGAAGAGCAAATGATGATATTCTTATAGTAAAATCAGGTACTAAAATATATACAGGAGTTGTAGAAGCAGTCGCTTTAGAAGTTGGAGACATTGATTATGTAGCCAGTTGTGAACAAGACAAACTACATTATCTGATTTATACAGGAAAAGCAGATATAAATCAAGTTGCTGATAAAATGAGAGAACTACAAAGATATAAGAGACCTCATGAAATATATCACATTACAGAAGAATTATATTATTCAGGTTCTAATAAAATACAGAAAAGAAAACTTCCTTCAATAGTAAAGTCTGCAACACAAGGGATTATCTCACATTTAAATATCAAAGACCATGACCTCATATAAAAAAGATAAATACATCTATAATTAAGGAGACACACATGGCACACGTAATGCGATACAAATTACTTGGTACTTTAGATAGTGGTGAAGAAATGTCACCAGAGGCTCAAGCAATTTTTACTCAATATGAAGCAGATGGTAAGATTACAGATTTTGATACAACAACTGGATTAGCAGGAACTCTTTGCTATGTAAGGTTTGCAACGGAAGAAGATTGTGATGCATATCTGGCGGCAATGGCTGAGATAAATGAAGAAACAACTAGTGGTGCAAATCGTTCAGATTTTACTCGCTACGATGAGTAATATATAATATGAACGAGTTAAACACCTTATCAATGGATTTATCCAGTATGTTACTGCCATGGATTGGGGTATTAATATCTCTTGTAGTAGCTATATGGTTTAAAGATTTTGCAACAGGTCTTGCAAAAGGCTTGAAGTTTAAATTTGATCCAGCATTTAATGAAGGTGATGAGTGTTTGCTAGATGGCGAATTAGCGATGATTGTTAAAATTGGTGCCAGACAAACTGTGTTCGGTGTATATTCAGACAGAGGATATACATGGAGATATGTTCCAAATGAACGAATCCCATATCTAAAACTAGAAAAAGTCATAAAGAAAGACTTACACGTTGATACAGATGAAGAAAAAGCACATAAAATGAAGTCTCTTATAGATAAAGTGCAAGACGAAAGAATTGCAAAGAATAAAGAAGAAATCGCAAAACTTCAAAAATAACTCTTGACACCGGCATCGTTCGGTGTTATTATATTTCTAATAACTTGGAAGGAGAACCACATGTTTGGAATAGATCCGGGAATAATTGCCGTAATATGCGGTTTAGTGTTATTCTATATGGGATACCTAAAAGGCAAGGAAGTTGGTCAGATAAATGGAGCAGGAGGCATGGTTGACATGCTTACAAAGAATGGATATCTAAAAATCAAATCACGTACATTTGATGAAAAAGGAGATCCAATTATCACTTATATGAAATACGATGAGGAATAAATGGCTTATGAAGTTATATATGTACCCAGAGTACAGGACGAAGTAGTGGTTGCAACCTTTGAAACACTTGAACAAGCAAATGACCACATGAAAGTAATAGAAAAAGAGAATCCTAAGGCATACAAGCATCACTATATTCAAGAGAGAAAAGAAGGTTGGCCTAATGAGGATAGCGGAATAGAGTTGTTCTAATGTCAGATGAAAAAGAACCACAAAATAAAAACGAGAAAGCAGAATTTTTTAATAAACATTTAAAAAGAATGCATAACCAATTACAAGAGACAGGTGATTGGGAACAGATTGATGATTACTATCAATCATTTGGCGAATCATATAATCACATATATGATTATATAAAACCTTTTACAAAACCTATAAAGATATATCTATTTAAGAAAAGAGAAAGACTTAAAATGACAATTAGAGTTAATGATTGTTATGCAATGACCTACTATTGGGATCAAGATATGTTTGAAGATATGCTTTACAATTGGCAAAAAGAATGGGAAGGTAAAGCAAGAGGAATGGATATGTTCATTGGTCCAAAGTCTGAAAAGGGCGGAAAGAAATTTGTCAGAATAACTATGGCCGCACATGGTGGTATGGAACATAGAGTTTCAAGAAAAGCTATGAACGAATTAAGAAAAGATTATGAATATCAAAAGAACAATACAATGCCATGGGACAGAGAATAATATGAATTGGAAACAAAAACTTATAGATCCAAAAGATAAAACTAACTCTATCAATTCAAGTTGGCTTAATTTAGGCAATCACATTTTGATAGCAGGATTTATTGGTTTTATTGTTTTTGTAGTAATGGCAAGTTACTAATTGACTTCAATGATTTTATATGTTAGTATAGGGATATTATGAAAGAATTATGGGTAGAAAAATATCGTCCTTCAGGTGTTAAGGATTATGTTTTTCGTGATGATAAGCAGAAAAAACAAGTAAGTTCTTGGGTAGAGAGTGGTGCTATCCCTCACTTGCTTTTCTCTGGATCGGCTGGCACGGGTAAGACAACACTGGCAAGAGTGTTGCTGAATGAACTAGAAGTTGACGGCGGTGATGTAATGTTTATTAATGCATCAAGTGAAAATAACGTTGACACAATGCGTACCAAAATTAATGGTTTTGCTAGTTCCCTTCCGTTTTCTGGAGAATTCAAATATGTGTTACTTGACGAGGCAGATTATCTGTCTCAAAACGCACAAGCAATCTTGCGTAATATGATGGAGACATATTCAAACACATGTAGATTTATTCTAACTTGTAACTATCCGAATAAAGTTATTCCAGCTATTCATTCAAGATGTCAAGGTTATCATATTGAGAAACTAGATACAAATGAATTCACAGCCCGTATTGCAGAAATTTTATTATCAGAAAATATTAAACCAGACTTAGAAACATTGGATATCTATGTAAGGTCAACTTATCCTGATTTACGTAAATGTATTAATATGGTTCAACAAAATATTGTTGACAATTCACTTCAACAACCTGGACAAGGTGAAGGTGGTGAAAGTGATTGGGTTCTTGAGTATGTTGCAATGTTTCAACTTGGTAAAGTATCAGAGGCACGTAAGTTAATTGTAAACAAAGCACGTGCAGAAGAATATGAAAGTGTATACAGAAAGTTATATGAGAACTTAGATTGGTTTGGAGAGGACGAACTTACAAAAGGAAAAGCATTGCTTTGTATTCGTGATGGGTTAGTTAATCATTCACTTGTTGCAGATCCAGAAATAAATCTGAGTGCTACATTACTAGAGTTGCAACATATCGCAAAAAAGTAATGTATCAGCCAAAAGTGATAATATCAGAAACTATGCAACCTGCATATAAGTTGATGTTGTATAAAGAAGTTGAAAAACTTTGTGAAAATAATGAACCAGCAAATCCATTTAAATCATCAATTATAGAAGAAGGCGAAGATTTAAAAGTTGCATTGAATACGACTAATGATTTGCAATGGGCTATAAAATTTTGGGATGACGAAATATCAAACAACAATATTAAACACGTTATATTAGGTGATCCAGACCCTGCAGGATATAAAATAGAAATAATCGAACAAGTATTATCAAAGTGCGTTAATAAAAGTAAACTAACAATCAATAAAGACTGGATTATTGTACAGATAAATATTGATGAAACTAATAACTTAGTAGTTAAAGATTCTAAGATAAAAGTGGAGTAACATGGCTCAAAAGGCATACATCGTAATACAACATATATTCAGGCCTGCTGAAGGTCAAGATACTTCTATGAAAGACTTTGCTACAAAAGGCAAATGGCAAATGTTTGAAGATTGTTACTTTGTAACAAGATTACGTAAGAAGTATTGGGACGAGGCAACGACAATTTTGAATCTAACAGATAAAAAAGTTGAATTGAATAAAGCAGAAACAAAAGACTATAACAAGATAGTACAACACGTTATTATTAAATATGGTCCACACTACAATAAATTCATTGAGGAATGTAAAGCAGGAGGACTGATTAACAGAAGTGACACACCGGTCACCACAGAGGCAAATGGCTAGTATACACATTTATGACTATGAAGATGGAATACAAGAATTTATAGGTAACATGTTACCTTACGATTACAAATCTTTTGATTGGGATAAAGATGGGTTTTTTAAATTTGATGAACTAAAACCAGGCGATTATAATATAATACTTTTGACTAAACCTTATGATTGTTTAGAAAGAGGCGTTAAATCTGGCAAGTATAATGAAGACAATGCTAGAGAAATGAAAAAATGGAGTAGACGTAACTTTAGATATACAAATCAAGAAATGTATGATGAAATAATGAAATTTATTTCTAAATGTAACGGAAACTATATGTGTATACATCCAGATTATATTGAAGATAAAGTAACAGAACTTTGTTCCTACTTAATGACTAATCAAGTCAAATTTAAAAAACGTGAATATAATAAATTTTATAAAGAAAACATTAATCAAAGATGAGCAAGTTAGTCAGAGATAAGTTCAATAAAGAACATAGTATGCCTTTGACAAAAGTTATGGGCACAATATCTCCTGATATAGGTAGAAAGATAAATCAAATGGTTTTATCTGGTGTTACAGCCGATGCAAAAGCAATAGTTGACCATATCAATACTATGTTGCAAACTGAAATCTCTGGTATAAGTGCAGACCAGTTTCCAGAACCATTTGAATCAGAACCAAAGTCGAATGCAGATTATACTAATCCAACAGGTTTGTTTTTTCTAGTTACAAAAGGAAGTGCTAGTTTAAAGATTGATGGAACAAAAAACACGTTAGGATTAAACAAAGTATTTTTTATTAATGAAAGATGTCCTTATGTTATCTTAAACCCAACAAAAGAAAAGCTGATTATGATGTCGGCTAAATTTACTTGGGATAAGATTAAACATGCATAGAGTTGACTTACATGGTTATACTGTATGGGAAGGTTGGAAAGTTTATCGTTCAGCAACACAAGATGCATATTACAGAGGATATAAAACTATAGTTGTAGTTGTTGGCCAAGGAGAAATGGCAAAAGAATTTTCACGTTGGTGTGAAGTAGATCCGTTTGTAAAAGAGGCAAGACGATTCGAAAAAAACGCAGGTGCCTGGCGTGTTATTTTAAATAAAAAACTTGACAAATCATAAGTTTCGTACTATATTAAAGAAGTAATCAAGAGAGAAAGTTTTCAATGAAAAAGGTAATTTTAACAGACTGTGACGGAGTCCTCCTCGATTGGGAGCCTGCTTTTTACGAATGGATGGAAAGCAAAGGTTACGATAGAAAGAACGAAGGCATTTACGAAATGGAAGATGTCTTTGAGATGAAAAAAGGTAAAGTCAAAGCACTAATTAAAGAATTCAATAATAGTTCCTGGATGTCTTGTTTAAAGCCTCTAAGGGACGCAAGAAGTGGTGTTGCTAAACTAGTAGAAGCTGGATATGAATTTCATTGTATCACAAGTTTGAGTTTAGATGAAAACACAAAAGCACTAAGACAACAAAATTTAGATGATGTTTTTGGTAAAGGTGTCTTTACTAAATTGATATGTTTAGATACTGGAGAAGACAAAGACAGAGGATTAACTGATTATACGGATAGCGGTCTTTATTGGATAGAAGACAAAACTGTAAACGCACAATGTGGATTAAAGTACGGACTTAAACCCATATTGATATCACATAAGCACAATGAAGATTGTGCAGACGAAAACGTACAAAAAGCAGATACTTGGATTGATATTGTAGATATTATAACTAAGTAATCGGGTGGGGATTTCTCCCCACCTTTTTAATCATCTTCACCATAAATTTTTAAAACTTCGGTGACAGCCGGATGTCTCTCTACATCCATTAAGTCAAATCTAGATACGGCAATATGTCTTAGTTCTTCTTTTTCATAATGCTTTACTAGTTCAACAAAGTCGGAGAGACCATTTTCTGAAAATCCACGGTCATGTTGTTTAAGGTCTCCTGTGACAATCATTTTCGTATTAACACCGATACGGGTTAATAACATTTTCATTTGTGACTTGGTTGCATTTTGCATTTCATCTGCAATAATCCATGAGTCCTCAAATGTTCTTCCTCGCATATAGGCTAACGGTGCTATTTCTATCAAGTTTTCAGTAAGCATCATTTCAACTTGTGATAATGAAAAATGCTTTTCAAAGATATCGAAAATTGGTCTTGTCCATGGTGCCATTTTTTCTTTTAAGTCTCCTGGTAGAAACCCGTGTTGCTCGTCAACTGATACTGCAGGACGAGTAATTACAATTTTTTTCACCTCTCTTTCCATGAATGATTTTATACCCATCTGTGTACAAAGAAGTGTTTTACCTGTACCTGCAGGACCTATTGCAAAAACTATATTGTTTTTAGGATCTGCTAACTGATATAAGTAATCTTCTTGTGCTACATTTCTGGGTAGAATGTGGGGTATTGTTTTTTTGTGTAGTGGGATGATGCCATAATCGTTGTTACGACCTCGGTTTGAATTATGTTTTTCAACACGTTTTTTTCGTGCCATATTGTATCCTCCTTAAGAGGGAATTTCAGAAAGAGAACTTTCGTTCTCATAATTACTTATCATTTTTTGCACCAAAAATTGTACACATTTGCTCAGAATCAAAAATTATTTTTTAATGATAAATAGATATAATACATGAATATAACGGAGATGAATATGTCAGAAGTAGAGCATGATAAAGTTATCGATAACATTAGAGATATCGATAAAAATGGCACCTTACTAGATATTCTTTTAGAATTTGAAAGAGTATTAGATGAAGTTGGATTATATGCCTATAAAAACTGGCGTTTAGGTGAAGTGGCAGAAGGCCCACACTTATCACGTTATTGGTTACACGTAAAATTAATGTACCCTTATCAAAAGATGCCTGATCCAAAAGCAGGGTTGAGATTACTTAAACTAGGTTGTGAAGTTAAATTCGAAAAAGGAATAATGAAAGAACCTGTTGTACCCAAGTCACCAGAAGAATTAGATGCAGAAGGTAAAGCAAAATTAAGGTCTCATGATATTTGGTTTGTTGATGTTACTATGCCACGTAAATTAGTTGATGAATTCAAAGATGAAGAAGTTAATGTAGGTGGTGCAAGTATAGACACAGAAGAATTAAACAATGCTTATGAAGGTGGGTTAGATGATGATACGAATAAAAGGCAGGACATATAATGAAATATAATCAGATAAATGAAGGTTTAACATTTGGTGATTTAGAAAATTTAGTTTTACCTAAAATTTCTATTGCCGAATATAGCCCGAAAACTGGAAATGAAGAAGACGTTATTGTTCTTGGTTTTTATGTGAAAGATGATAAACCTGCTCAAGATTTAGCAACGTTTATAGAAAAGGGTATTACAGATATATTAGATACAGAAGTTTCACCAAATCCAGATGATGATGGTAATTATATGTTATTCGTAGAAATGAAAAATGAAAAACTCATGGAAACAGTTTTAAAATTACTTGAAGATATCAATAGGATTGTAAAGATTAGCAATTGGACTTTCAATTTTTATGAAGGTAAATCAGTTGAAGTATCTTTAGAGAAAGTTGAAAGTTATTTAAAGAAATAATGGCGAAAGAACCTGCGTTAGAATTCGAAGGAACAGTGATAGATATCATGCCCGGAAGATTTAAAGTAAAACTAGATAATGGTCATACAGTAGATGGAATGTTATCTGGAAAAATGAGAACGAATAATATTAAAGTAATTTTACATGACAAAGTAAAAATTGAAATGACCCCATATGATATAACAAAGGGACGTATAACTTTTAGGTACAAATAATATGTTTTTTCTAGCACGAATCAAAAAATATTTAATACTAGCAGGTGTACTAGCGGCTGTTGGTTTTGGACTATGGAAATATTATACATATACACAAGAAACAATTCGTGTATATGCCGAAAATGCCGCAAGAGCCGAAATGGCACAAGCTGAAACACAAGCGGCTTTAGAACAAACTATCGCAGATTTAAAGATAGTACAAGAAAAATATACACAAGTTTCAGAAGATTTTAACTCAGCAAAGAAGCGAGTAGATGGATTACAAGATAAACTTAAGGAACATGACTTGCCATTTCTAGCAGAACAAAAGCCAGGTTTAGTTGAGAAAATACTTGACAAGGCTAGTAAAGATATGCTAAGATGTTTAGAAATAATAAGCGGTAATCCACTTACAGAGGAAGAACTAAATGTTACAACAAAAAGCAAAGCAAATACTCAGTGTCCTGACCTTGCTAACCCTAACTATATTTCTAACTAGTTGCGGTTCAGTTCCAAAATCAGTCACTTATAAGGCTGAACCTATAGATAGACCAAAATTAGTTTTACCTGAAACCGCTACTCTTGACATGCGTAATGTTGACTTCATGATTTTGACTAGAGAAAACGTTGAGGAAAAATTTAAAGAAATAGAAGAAAAAGGTGATCCAATTGTAATATTTGGACTAAAGGCTCAACACTATGAAGACTTGAGTTTAAATATAGCAGATATCTTAGAATTACTATCTCAGCAAGAATCCGTAATAGTTGCTTATAGAGAATACTACGAACAAACAGAACAAGCAATCGAACAAAACAATCAAAAAGGAGAAGTTGAAATTCCAGTTGAAACAGAAGAAAGTGGTATAGACACAATTAAAAATCTTTTCAAATGAACTTCAATAATCCCTATTCCGTTTTAGAAATCGATAAATATTCAACAAACGATGATATCAAAAAGGCTTACAAGAGTCTTATGATGAAACATCACCCAGATACAGGAGATGGTGACAGACAAAAGTTTGATGATGTTCGACTTGCTTATATACAGTTAAAAGATAAAAAACTCCAAAATAGTGACGTAAGGTCGCTCTCCATAACAGTCCCTATCACAAAGCAAGATTTATCTTTAATTCATGGAACTAAACAAACTTTTGAATGTCATGATGTACCGTTTGAAGTTGTCGTTCCATATGAAACAAGAATGAATGATACATTAGTAGTAAAAAATATTTTAGGCAACTTAACATTAAAAATAAAATTCAAGGAACCAAATGGCTAACGCAGACAGAGTAAATCTTTCTATTGAACGTGCAGTACAACATGCAAATTCACTATCACATGAATATGTTACATTAGAACATCTTTTATATGCAATTATGGAAGAATCAGATGTAAGTGATATGCTTACCAAAATGAAAGTTGATGTCTCATTTTTAGCAGAAGAATTAGAAAAGTATTTACGTGAACGTGATGATATTATTCTAAAGAAAAAGAGTACATCTCCTAGAAAAACTTTATCATTAGATAGAGTTTTTAATCGTGCAGTTACACAAGTTATTTTTAGTGGTAGAACAAAATTACAATGTCGTGATATATTTGTTTCATTACTAAGTGAAAATGGTTCACATGCTTTCTATCTTTTGAAACAAGCAGGTGCAACAAGA
>MDSV01071301.1_pt1 | contig 15267 bp, 12 predicted proteins | sample 810851 | NCBI WGS metagenome assembly MDSV01 (sample SAMN05326640, study PRJNA326480) | marine metagenome | isolation source: seawater | place: Atlantic Ocean: North East | collected 2012
CTCTTCAAGCAAAAATTCAGTGTGGTAAAATATTTAAAATTATAACAGTACCCAAAAAAAACCCATCAGATATATTAAAAAATAAAAAATTTTCTATAGGCTTTGACCCTAAACTTCATACAGAACCAATGTTTAAACATTTTTTTAAAAACTCCAAATGTAAGTTAATACCTTTAAAAGAAAACTTAATTAATCAAATCTGGCTAAGAAAAAATAAAAAAAAATCTAATAAATTTTATAAAATAAGTAATAAAAATGCTGGCGAAAATTCAAAGAGTAAAATTAGAAAGCTATCAAGCATTTTAAAAAAAAATAAAGTAAATGTGCATTTTGTTTCTGCTTCTGAAAATGTTGCTTGGTTGCTTAACCTAAGAGGGTCAGATTCAAAGTTTGCGCCAATACCTCATAGTTATGCGATAATTAATGATCAAAATAAAGTTTATCTTTTCTGTGATTTAAAAAAAATTAGTAAAAAACTTAAAAATAGTTTATTGGGTGTCAAAATAATAGATATCAAAAAAATAGAACAATTTCTTTTAAAAATTAAAAATAAAATTGTTCAATTAGATGCTAATTCATGTTCGGTTTTTTTTAAAAATATAATTAAAGAAAATAATATTATTATTAGCAAACAAGATCCTGTTTATTTTTTAAAATCAATAAAAAATAAAACAGAAATTAAAAATATAGTTAAAACTCATATATATGATGGTGCCGCCTTAACTAAATTTTTATTTTGGCTAAAAAAAAATTTTAAGAATAAAACTATTAGCGAAATTAGTGCGCAAAACAAATTATTAAAATTTAGAAAAAATAATAAAAAATTTAAGTCATTAAGTTTTCCAACTATTTCTGGATCTGGTCCTAACGGAGCAATAATACACTACAAAGCTACCCTTAAGAGCAACAGAGTTTTAAAAAAAGGTGACTTATATTTAGTTGACTCCGGTGGTCAATATAACTTTGGTACAACAGATGTAACTAGAACAATTTCTCTTGATAATAACGAAAATAGATTAAAAAATATTTTTACAAGAGTTTTAAAAGGTCATATAGCTGTAGCAAATTATAAACTCAATAAAAATACTTGTGGTTCAAAAATTGATGTAGTGGCAAGAAAATATCTGAAAGAAATAAATCTTAATTATGCACACGGAACAGGTCATGGAGTTGGATATTTTTTAAATGTTCATGAGGGTCCTCATGCCATATCAAAAGGAAATAAAGTAAAATTAAAAGAAGGAATGATTGTTTCTAATGAGCCTGGTTATTATGAAAATGGAAAATTTGGAATTAGAATTGAAAACTTAATTTTTATAAAAAAGATAAAAAAAAATATTAAATTTGAAAATCTTACTTTAGTTCCTATAGACAAATCTTTAATTTTAAAAAAACTTTTAAATAAAAATGAAAAGAACTGGATAAATAACTACCATAATAAAGTATTCGATAATTTAAAAAAATTTATGAATAAATCAGAATTAGTTGATTTAAATAAAGCCTGCTCAAATATTTAATAATTTATACCAATTTTTTTCATTAATAATCTCAATTTTAAGAGCTTTTGCTTTTTCAATTTTTTTTTTTGTTGGTTTAGACTCTCCAACTACTAGCATATTTAGTTTTTTAGATATTGTTCCTAAAACTTTTCCTCCATTATCTTCTGTTAGAGCTTTGGCTTCTGATCTGCTCATTTTTTTAAAACTACCAGTAAACATTAAAGTTTTATTACTAAATTTACCTTTTTTATTTAGACTTTTAAAATTTTTAATTTTGAGGGTTTTAATTAAAGACTCAACGACCTGAGTATTTTTACTATTTGAAAAAAAACTTTCAATTGATTTAACTTGCGTTTCTCCTATTCCATCTAAATCTACCAAATTATTTAAAATTTCTATTCTTTTAGATTTATTTAGTAAATTAGAAAACGTGTCGATAGATATAAAAAAACCAGATAAAGTTTTTGCATTTTCTTGGCCAATATGCCTTATTCCAATAGAATAAATAAATCTATTTAAAGATATAGTTGTAGCCGTAGAAATTGCTTTTTTTAAATTTCCTAATGAAATATTTCCCCATCCTTCTAGTTGCCCAATCTTTTCATAATTTAGATTAAATATATCAGCTGGGGTCTTTATTAATTTAAGCTCCCAAAATTGATCAATCACTTTTTTTCCTAATCCATCAATATTAAATGCTTCTTTAGAAACAATATGTTTTAATTTTTCTCTTGCTGTGAAACTGCAATCATATCCTTTTGTGCATCTTCTAACTGCATCTTCTTTATTTGTTGAAGTACTAATTTCTTTAATTGTTTTGGAACCACAAAGACATTTGTTTGGAAAAATATATTTACTACTATTTTTACTACGTTTAGATATATCTACAGAAACAACTTGAGGAATAACATCACCAGCTCTCTGGATTGTAATCGTATCATTGATACGAATATCTTTTCTAATAATTTCATCTTCATTATGCAAAGTCGCGTTAGAAACCACTACGCCACCTACTGTAACTGGCTCTACCTTTGCAACAGGGGTTATAGCTCCAGTCCTTCCAACTTGAATAACAATATCTTTAATTTTACTAATCGCTTGCTCTGATGAAAATTTATAAGCAGCAGCCCATCTTGGTGAATTTGAAGTATTCCCTAACCTTGACTGAAGTTCTATATTATTAACTTTATAGACCAACCCATCAATATCATAATCTAATGAAGACCTAACTTTTTCTAATGATTTATGTTGAGTTTCTATTTCATCTAAATTTTTTACAACATGGTTGTATGGGTTTGTAGAAAATCCCCACTGTTTAATTTTATCAATAAATTCTGATTGAGTTTTAAAAATCATTGGTTCAATAATACCAAATCCATAAGCAAAATATTTAAGTGGGATTTTGGCAGTCTCTTTTGGATCTTTTTGCCTTAAAGAACCACCTGCTGCATTCCTGGGATTAGCAAAATTATTTTTTATACTTTCAAAATCTTTTTTTCCTATATAAACCTCACCCCTTATTTCTAATAATTTTGGGACTTTAACGTCAACAATTTTTTTTGGAATTGATTTAATTGTAATTAGATTTTTTAGTATATCTTCTCCAAGTACTCCATCTCCTCTTGAAATTCCTTGAACAAGAACTCCATTTTTATACAATAAAGAAGAAGAAATTCCATCTATTTTTGGTTCTGACGAAAAATCTATATTTAAATCTTTCATATTTAAAAAGTTACTAACCTTACTTATAAAAACTTTCATATCTTCTTTATTAAATGCATTTGCTAATGAAAGCATAGGTTTTAAATGTTTAATTTTTTTAAATTTACTAGAGGGTTGATAACCAATTTTTTGACTTGGAGAATTTTTATTTTTTAAATATTTATATGTTTTTTCTAAAATTAATATTTCACTTTTAATTAAATCATAATCAGCATCAGAAATAATAGGATTATCTTTTTCATAGTACGCCTTGTTATACTTGTTAAGTTCTTCTATTTTTTTTTTATAATTTTTTTTAATTTCTTTTTTTTGCATTAATTATTACTCGAAAAGTGCTTTTATTTTCTTTCTTATTAGACCTCTTTTTTTTCTCTTTTTCTCTTTTTTTTCATATTCTTTATTAAGAACTGTATAGCTTCTTTCATACCATTTGCTCGACTGATAATTATAACCTAAAATTGAAGCTGTTTGTTGTGCCTCTTCTATTAATCCAATCTTATAATAAATCTCTACTAAACGGTGCAAAGCTTCTTCAATAAAAATAGTTGTATCATAGTTTTCTACAATATTTTTTAATCTATTTATTGCTGGAATCCATTTCTCATTTTGCATGTAAAAGCGTGCGATAGATATTTCTTTTGCAGCTAATTGGTCTATAATTAAATCTAATTTAAACTCAGAGTCAATTGCGTAGTCTGTATTTGGAAAATTTAAAATTATAAATTCAAACTTTTTTTTTGCCTCAATAAGAGGTCTTAAATCTTTTTTTTCATCTAAAATTTGTTCATAATAACATGTCGCTAGTAAATAATATGCATATGGAATATTTTCATCTGCGGGATAATATTTTATATATCTTTCTAAACTAAAAATACTTTGAGAATAAGCATTTCTATTATACTGAGCATAAGCTTCCATTAATGCAGATTTAGCAGCCCATTCACTTTTTGGCATTAAAGTTTCTGCTTCCTTAAATTTTTTAGCTGCAAAAAATGCATCACCTTTTTTAAGAGCTTCCACTCCATCATTGTAAATACTTATAACTATTTCTTCTTCTGAAAGTTTTTTTGGCTCAATTTGAATACCTTGATTTTTCTTTGAACAAGCAAAAATCAGAGAAAACGTTAATAAAAAAATTAATATATTCTTAATCATTTTTAGATAAAATAACATTTTATCAAAAGATTTTATTATTACAATTTATCTAAGCGGTTAGTGTTTAAGCGTTTACAGCAAGAGGATCAAGATATTGGCTATCTTGCTTACTTATTTTTTCTTCTTTTTTGAAGTTTTGTATTTCCCAATTAGACTTATCTAAAAATAATTTTTTTAATAAGCTATTTGTAAGTTGATGTCCACCTTGAGAAGTTTGAATTCGACCAAAAATTCTATGACCCGAAAGTATTAAATCACCAAGACAATCTAATATTTTATGACTAACAAACTCGTCTCTACTTCTAAGTCCATCATCATTTAGTATTTTATTATCCTTGATAACAATTGCATTTTCTAATGAGCCACCTTTAGCTAAACCCTGGCTTCTAATGTGGTCAATATCTTCATATAAACAAAAAGTTCTTGAATTATATATTGAAGTTAGATCTCCATTACTTAACTTAAATTCTTTTCTACGTGTTTTAATTAATGGATTGTTATACACTATTTCAAAATCTATAATTAAATCATTATCCAATGGTTCAATAGATATAAACTTGTTTCCGTCTTTTAATTCAACTTTTTTTAAAATTTTAATAATTTTTTTTGTTTTTTTTTGTTTTTCAGTACCATAAGATCTTATTGCTTCTACAAAGTCAAAAGCTGAGCCATCCATTATTGGTACTTCTGGAGCATCAATTTCAACCAAAACATTGTCGATACCTTCAAGATAAAATGCTGCCATGAGATGTTCGATTGTAGAAACAGAAACTCCATACGAGTTTTGTATTTTGGTACAAAGTATAGCTGAATTAACATTTTTGTAGTTTGCTTCAATTATACTTTTTTTATCACTTACGTCGGTTCTTTTAAATTTTATACCGGTATCAATTTTTCCTGGTTTTAAACAAAGGTTTACTTTAACACCATTATGCAAACCTACCCCTTCGAATTCTATGGGCTCTTTAATTGTTTTTTGAAAATTATGAGACATTAATAATGGTATATAAAAGTGAAAAAATACTTGAAATACAAATTATGTTACCAAAAAATACAATATTTTATTGTTAATTAATTAAAAAATCTCATAAAAAATGGTGCTTTTTTACTATATTTTTCATGAGATTCAGGTATCGCTTCGGTTTCCCAACCATCAACTATTATTTTGATAGCACCTAGACATGCACTAAAATTTGTATCGATTTCTTTTCCGCCAGCATAGTCACTATTTACTTTTAATTTTTCAACATTTGAATCGAAAGTTTCTGAAAAACATTTTTCTAAATTTAAGACATTTGATCCTCCGCCAGTAATAAATATTTTTTTATTGAAAATTAAATTTGAACCCATCAAATTTATTTGTTTTTTAATGATATTTAATATCTCATTTATTCTTTCTTTAATAACTTTAATTAATAAATTTTTACTTATTTTTCTGAAATTTGAGTTTATAAAAAAATCTTTTTTTAAATAATTCTCCTTATCAAAAATTTCATTATTATTATTAAAAGAAAAATCTAATTTGTTTTTGATAATATCAGATTCTTTTAAAGTAAGAGAAAAAACTTTTGAAATATCTTTTGTTATATGGTTAATTCCAATAGGATAAGTTATAGAATGAATTAGAGCAAAATTTTTAAATAAACCTAAACTAATTCTTTCAAATCCAATATCTATTAAAGTTGATCCAAACTCTATATCGCGGTCGTTTAATAAGTTTGCTGATAAAGCAAATGTAGAAGAAATAAACCTTTCTATTTCCAAATCACAATTATTAAAAACATGTTTAATATTTTTGATATTGTTTTTTGGCATAGTTATAAAGGTCATTTCATGATTTAAATAATCTGCATAAACATCTATTGGCTCCTCAACAAAAGTTTTGCCGTCCACTATATAATTATGATTAAAGATATGTATTATTGATTGTTTTTCATCATTAAGCATTACTTGTTTTTTGGCTTCCTTTAATAAAAAATCAATGTCATCTTTATGAATTTGAGACCCATCTATTTTTCTTTCCTTAGAAAATGTAGTGCATAAAAATTCTGGTTGCTCTAAAACAACACTAATTTTTTTAAGTGAAATATTTGTTTTTTTTTCAGCTAGACCAACACAAGTTCTAATAGCGTTAGAAGCTTCAGATAAATTTATTATGGTACCATTATGAATACCTTTAGAATTACTTATATTTGCTGATACTATTTCTGGAAAGTTTTCATTGTTAACTCTAAAAATAACACACTTTATATTTATACTGCTTAATTCTATTATAGCTTTTAAATTTTGATTAGTCATTACTCTACTACTATCTTACCATAATTTCTTAAATCAATAACCTTATAATTTTTGAAATCTTTTCTTTTTAGCAGGTCAATAGATTGTGTGATTGATTCTGTTGTTTTAGAAGATGAAAATTTTATTGTTTGATCATTAAACAATTCTAAATCCCAGCGATTTATTTGAAAATAATAATAATTATTTATTTTCTCAACTGGAAACTCTTTATTTTTTAACAAATTATAAAACTTTATAAAATGTAGCTCTGAATTTTCACCAAATACATTTGGTAAATTATTTATATTTGTATTCTCATCATAAATAATTAAATTTGACAAATTATCAATAATATATTTAACGTTTTTTTTATATAAAATAGCGACAGGGTTCGTTTCATAAACCTTTATTATAATTGTGTTTGGGTATTTTTTCTTAATTTCAATTTTTTCTAAAAATTTTGTAGAACCCATACTTTGCTCTAAATCTATTTCTTTTATTGAAAAAATATTTTTACCATAAATATATTCAAGTTTTTTTATGATTTGGAATTTTTTAATTTTTTTATTATTAATAATTTCAATATTTTTTATTTCAAAAAAAAAAACTTTTTTTTCCTTAGTTTTGATTTGATTTGGTGAATAAGTTGTTAAGAAAGCTAATACTGTAAATAATATAGTTATTTTATAGATTTTTATCATCTATTAATACTAGCGTCTTTAATCATCCACTGAACGAGATCTTCAAATTTTATGCCACAATATTTAGCTATTTCAGGCACAAGCGATAGCTTAGTCATTCCTGGCTGAGTATTTGTCTCTAATAAATAAAACTTATTATTAAAAAATCTAAAATCTGATCTTGTTACACCTTTGCAACCTAATACATCATGAGCTTTTTTTGCTAACTTTAACACTTCCTTATATTTAGAATAAGATAACGGTGCTGGCATAATATGTTTAGTTTTAGCTTTGACTGAATATTTAGCTTTATAATCATAAAATCCACTTTTGGGTATAAGTTCTATTGCTCCAATTGGTTTGTTTCCCATAACAGCTACCTGAATTTCTCTTCCAGGAATATATTCCTCAACTAAAATTTTTTCATATTTTTGTACTAATTTTTTATAATTTTTTAAAAATTGATTTTTTGTTTTACAAATATATACACCTAAACTTGAACCTTCATTCGTTGGTTTTATTACAATAGGGAATTTTATTTTTTTAAATTTTAGGTCTTTGTAAAATTTATTAACTTTATTTTTATATAACAATATAGACTTGGGCACTTTAAAATTATTATTCATAAAAATTATTCGTGATAATTCTTTATCCATAGCTAAACTGGAAGATATAACTCCAGAATGAGTGTATGGAATTTTTAATGATTCCATTATGGTTTGAACAAATCCATCTTCTCCATACTTTCCATGAAGTGCATTAAATACAAAGTTAGGCTTAAGTCTTCTTAATTCTTCTTTAAAAATTCCTTTGACATCTAAGTTTATAACTTTGTAACCCTTTTTTTTTAAGGCTGTGGAGCAGGCCTTTCCAGTTAAAAAACTTATTTCTCTCTCACCAGATAATCCACCCATAAGAACAACTACTTTTTTTTTCATATATTTTCGCCAATGATTTGAATTTCTAATTCTAATTTTATTCCAGTTTTATCTAAAACTTTAAATTTAACTTTATTTATTAATTGTTCTAAATCTGATGCTTTAGCATTCCCCTGATTAATAAAAAAATTGCAATGTTTTTCAGAAATTTTAGCATCACCTATTTGCATTTTATCACAACCAGATTTTTTTATAATTTGCCAAGCTTTATTATTTTCGGGGTTTTTAAATGTACTTCCACATGTTTTTATTCCAGATGGTTGTGACTCCCTTTTTTTTTTAATAAGTTTTGTCATTGTTTCTTCAATAGTTTTTTTATTAGCTTTTTTTCCTTTTAGTGTCGCACTAATAAAAATTAAATTATTATCTAAATTTGAACCTCTATAATTAAACTTTATTTTTTCTGACTCAATAATATGAACTTGACCATTAAAATCCATTGCTTGTACAGATACTAATATTTTAGAAATATCTTTATTGTAACAACCTGAGTTCATTCTAACTGCTCCACCAATAGATCCAGGTATACATGATAAGAATTCGAAACCTGATAGTGAATTTTCTAGTGCAAACTTAGAAACTTGTTTATCTAGTGCTGAAGCTCCAGCAATAATTTTATCAGATTTAAATAATGATAAATGAGAAAACTCTTTACCAAATTTAATTATAATTCCATTGTATCCACCATCGCGTATTAAAGTATTTGAACCTGCTCCTAATACCTTAATTGTATTTATTCCTTTTATTTCTTTTAAAAAAAAAGATAATTCTTTTAAATTTTTTGGCTTAAATAATACTTTAGCTGGACCACCAAGATTAAACCATGATAACTTTGATAGGTTTTCATCAAATAAAATTTGACCATTAATTTTATTTTTTATTTTATCTATTCGTTCTTTTAAATTCATTAGCAATTTCTCTTATCCAATTGGAAATACTACCTGCACCCATACAAATAACTATTTCATCTTTATATAAGTTCTTTTTTAAAAATGATTTTAAATTTTCTTTACCTTCAATATTTATAACTTGAACATTCGAGTTTTTTTTAATTAATCTAGAAAAATTGCTTTGTTTAAATTTTTTATCATTTTTTTCACCGGCTGCATAAATAGGGCATAAGACAACTTCATCTGTTAAATTAAAAGACTTTGAAAATTCTTTTTTAAGTATTTTTACTCTAGAATATCTGTGTGGTTGAAACACACAAATTATTTTTCTATTTTTGTATACATATCTAGCACCTTCAATTACTGCTTTGATCTCAGTTGGGTGATGTGCATAATCATCATAAAAATCTTTTTGTCCCATTGAAAATACTTTCGTAAATCTTCTTTGAATTCCTGAAAATTCTTTTAGTGCTTTTTTAATAATTTTAATGTTAATCCCAAGATTTAAAGCTATAGCTATTGAAGCTGTAGCGTTTAAAATATTATGATTACCTAATAAATTAACTTTAATATTACTAATTTTTTTTCTTGAATTATTTATTTTTATATTAAAAATAGAACCTTTAATATTCTTTTTAACATTACAAATTTGGTAATTTGATTTTTGATCAAAACCATAAGTAAGAAAATTATTAGTTTTAATTGACGGTAATAAAGATTTTAAATTTTTATTATCTAAACATAAAAGGGATTTTCCAAATGATGGGGTTTTATCTATAAAAGAAATAAAATTTTTTTTTAAAAAATTGAAATTTTTGTAATAATCTAAGTGTTCTTTATCAATATTTGTTACAATTGAGTATGTAATAGGTAATTTTAAAAAACTACCATCAGATTCATCAGCTTCTATAACGGCCCAATCTCCTTTTCCTAGTTGTGCAGTATTCTTAAGAGAATTTATAATGCCACCATTAATTACAGTTGGATCTAATCCAGCTTTAACTAAAATATTTGCTATAAGTGATGTTGTGGTAGTTTTTCCATGAGATCCAGTAACCACAATATTTTTTTTAAGCATTACTATATTTGCAAGCATGTCTCCTCTTTTGAAAATTGGTAATTTTCTTTTAATTGACTCTTTTAGTTCTTGATTATTTTTTTTAATTGCTGAAGATACAACAATCATAGTAGCATTTTTTAAATTTTTTTTGTTATGACCTAAGTTAACTTTAATACCTAGTTTAACCAATCTTTCAGTATTTTTGTTTTTAGACAAATCACTACCCTGAACAGAAAAACCCATATTTCTCATAATTTGAGCTAAACCACTCATACCTATTCCACCGATTCCAATAAAATGAATTATTTCATTACTTGCAATATTAATTTTCACTTTAAATAAACTCCTTTAATGCTTCTTCAACTTTATCATAAACATTATTAATAGTATTTTCTTTCATATTAGTTTGAATATTTATTAATTGCTTATTATCTTCAAGAATATTTATAATAAGCTCGGATAGACTTTGCTTGTTAAAGTTATTTTGTTCCAAAACCCAACAACACCCAATATCTTGATAATATTTTGCATTTAAATGTTGATGATTATCAATTGAATATGGATAAGGAACAGCTACAAATGGTATTGCTGTATGTAATAATTCTGCAGTAGTAGATGCTCCAGATCTTGTTATCGCTAAGTCAACAGAAGAATATAACTTTACTAGGTCAGATGAAAAACTAAAAATATTATTTTTTATATTATTTTTATCATAAAAATTTTCTAAAGTTAGCTGTTGCTCAGAAATACATTGTTGATAAATTTCAATTTTATAACCTTTGTCTTTTATAATTTTAATTGCTTCAGGTATAATTTTTCCAAAAATTTCAGCACCTTGACTTCCGCCTAAGACTAAAATTGAAAAAATATCACTTTTCTTTTTATAATTTGAAAATTTAAGAACCTCTTCTTTTAAAATATTTCCCACAATATAAAATTTATTTTCATAATTTATTGGAAAATCTTTAACTTTTTTGCTTAATAGAACTTTCTTTGACAGACCCATTAATGATTTATTGGTTTTTCCTATAACAATATTATTTTCATAAATAACCAATGGAATTTTATAAAATCTCGTTGCAAAGCAAAGCGGGAAAGAGACATATCCTCCAAAACCAATAACTAAATTTGGTTTTTCTTTTTTTAATATTAAAATAGATCTAAAGATAGCAAAAACTATGTTAATAAATGAGTATATTTTTTTAAAAAAATTTTTATTTGTTGGTGTGTCTGTTTTAATTATATTTGATTTTAAGTTAGGATATTCTTTTAAAAACTTGTAACCTCTATTATCAGTTACTAGAACTACTTGATGTCCTTTCTTGTAAAAAAAGTTCATCAAATTTATTGCGGGGAAAATATGTCCACCGGTTCCCCCAGAAGTAAAAAGTATTTTTTTAGTCATACTTAAAATGTCTAGCTGAATCCTTTCTGGTAAAATTTAATATTATACCCGATAAAATTGAACTACCAATAAGAGAAGATCCTCCATAACTTAGAAATGGAAGTGTCATACCTGTTGTTGGAAGTAATCCAGCATTTACACCAATATGGATGAACATTTGAATAATTAAAAGAGAAGTAAGTCCAACTAAAGTTAATTTTAAGAATTCATTCTCCTCTAAAAAAACTTTATTAATTACTTTATAACCAATATATAGAAATAAAATTGCGATAAATAAAACAAATAGAGCACCGAATTCCTCTGAGATAACAGCAATAATATAATCTGTGTGTGCTTCAGGTACTTTATCTTTTAATATTCCTTCTCCCATTCCCTGTCCAGTTAAACCACCTTGTTTGATAGCTTCTAAAGCTTTTTGTGACTGAAAATTATCTCCAGTTTTAGGGTTAAGGTATGTCTCTATTCTAGACAAAACATAACCAAACTTTAAAGGGAAAAAGTAAACTAATAATCCTAATATCACTATAACAAATAAACCTAGAAAAAATAAAACAATCATATTAAATCCTGAAACAAAAACCATGGTTATCCAAGAACTTACTATTAATAAAGTTTGTCCTAAATCTGGCTGATTAACTAATAAAATTGTAATTAAAAAAAGAATTAAGAAAGAAGACGCATATCTCATATACATATTTTTATTATTACTCGTAACTATAATTTTTGCTGCAAATATTATAAATAAAGGTTTTACTAATTCGATAGGCTGAAATCTTGGAAGTAAAAAAAGGTCTAACCAACGCTTTGATCCTTTTACTTCAACTCCGATTACAGGAACTAGTATAAGAAGAATAATTGAGATTACGAATACTGGCGTTAACAGTTTTATAATTTTTTCATTATCTAACAGCGAAATTAAAATAAGTAAAAAAATTGAAATGAAAACAAAAACAAAATGTTTGGTAAAAAAAAAATAAGTTTCTTTATCAAGCTTATCAGCTACTACTGATGAAGTAGATGAAAATGAAAAAAATAAACCTAAAATAAATAAAAATATAAATAAAAATAAAATTTGTTTATCAATATTTCTCCACCACTTTGCAAAAATACTAGTATTTTCTCTTCTAAAACTAAACATTTCAATATTTTTTAAATTTTTTTATTATTAAATTTTTAAAGTGATTTCCTCTATCTTCAAAATTTTTATGCTGATCATAAGATGCTGCTGCTGGACTTAATAATATATTGCTAAATAAATTTTTATTTATTTTAATATCATGATTTATATCTTTAATTGCATTTTTTAAATTAAGAGAAATTTTGTAAGGTACTTTTTTCTTTATTTTACTAACAAAAAAGGACACATGTTTTCCAACTATATAAGCCTTAATTATCTTTTTAGATACATTACCAAGATCGAAATGGTCTCCAATCTTAGGTAATCCCCCTACTATCCAATAAATTTTATCATAACTTTTTAAAGATTGAAGACTTGCATCAAAACTTGTTGCTTTAGAATCGTCAATACATTTAACTTTATTATTTAAAAATATTACTTTTTGTCTATGTGGAAGACCTTTAAATTTATTTAATGCTTTTATAATTATAGAGTCTTTTATTTTAAATTTTTTAACAATCTCATATGCAAAAGATATATTTGATATATTACAATTTGTTTTTAGGTATTCATTTTTTATTTTTTTTAGTAATGATTTACATTTTTTTTGGTTTATTATTATTAATTTAGATTTTAAAACCTTTCTCTTAAGATTTTGTATAAGTAATTTAGAATATTTGTTTGTATTTCCAATATATGAATAGTCATTATTTTTTTGACCCAAAAATATTTTTGACTTTATCTTCATGTATTTTGTTATACTTTTATGTCTATCTAAATGATCTGGTGAAATGTTTAATATTGCGGCGTGTTGTGGCCTAAAAATATTAGAATACTGTAGCTGGTAAGATGAGATTTCAAAAATATAAATATTATTTTTATTTGATTTTTTTAAAGATAATACTGGATTACCAATATTTCCTCCTACTTTTGCATTATATCCAGCTTCACTAAAAATTTTTTCAATTATTTTACAAGTTGTCGATTTCCCATTGGTTCCAGTTATAGCAATAATAGTGTTTTTTTTATTTAACTGAAAAAAAATATCTAGATCAGTAATTATTTTATTTTTATTTTTATTTAAAAAAATTTTTATTCTACTTTTGTTAATATCTATACCTGGGCTTAAAACAATGTAATCCAATGAACGGTACTTTTTTAACCAAAATTTTTTAACATTGTATTTAAGATTTTTTAATTTTAATCTAGTTTTTTTATTATCATCCCAGAAAAAAATCTTTGCTTTTTTTTTTATTAAAATTTTTGCAGAAGATATTCCACTTTTTCCCCCTCCATAAATAGCAATTTTTTTATTTTGATATTCTTTTGAAAGAACCATTATTTATCTGAGTTTTAATGTTGCAAGTCCAATAAGTGCCAAAATTATAGAGATTATCCAGAATCTAATAACTATTGTGGGTTCAGCCCACCCTTTTTTTTCGAAATGATGATGTAAAGGAGCCATCATAAATACTCTTTTTCCTGTCAGTTTGAATGATATAACTTGAATAATAACTGAAGCGGTTTCTAAAACGAATAAACCCCCAATAATTCCTAAAACAATTTCATGTTTTGAAATTATGCTTACTGCCCCAAGCGATCCTCCTAAAGACAAGGAGCCAGTATCACCCATAAAAATTTTTGCTGGTGGTGCATTAAACCATAAAAATCCTAAACATGAACCTACTATAGAACCACAAAAAATGGATGCTTCGCCAATATTAGGGATGTATGGGATTTGTAAATATTCTGAAAAAACTGTGTTACCAACGACATAACAAATAAGAGTAAATGATAATGCAACTAACATAACTGGTACAGTAGCCAATCCATCTAAACCATCGGTAAGATTAACTGCATTAGAGGAACCAACGATTATAAAAAGAGTAAATGGAATAAAAAATAAACCCAAATTTAAAACCAAATTTTTAAAAAAAGGAAAATAAAGGTTTTGAAGATGATCATTATTTCCATATTTCATAAGTAAAAATACAGCAATTAAAGAAAGTATAATTTGGAAAAATATTTTAATACCTGAAGATATACCTCTGGAATTATTATGTTTAATTTTTAAATAATCGTCTAGAGCACCAAGCATACCAAAACTTGTTGCAACGAATATTAAAACCCAAATATATGGATTTTTTAAATCAGCCCAAAGTAATGTTCCTAGAAGAATTCCAGCTAAAATAAGTAACCCTCCCATTGTTGGAGTTCCTACTTTTTTTACTATATGATCAATAGGACCATCCTCTCTTATTGGGCCAGTGATTTTATGTGACTCAATAAATTTAATAAATGGTGCTCCAATTAAAAATACAGCTGTCATAGATGAAATCACAGATAAACCAGTTCTAAAAGTTAAATAACGAAATACATTTAGTCCAGAAAACTGGTCTACTAAAGAAATTAAAAAATTATATAACACTAGCTAAGTCCTTTTTAATATTTTTTGAAAATTTATTTAATCCTGTTGCATTTGATCCTTTTATCATAAGTAAATCATTATTGTGTATAAATTTAC
>MDSV01188923.1_pt1 | contig 15266 bp, 14 predicted proteins | sample 810851 | NCBI WGS metagenome assembly MDSV01 (sample SAMN05326640, study PRJNA326480) | marine metagenome | isolation source: seawater | place: Atlantic Ocean: North East | collected 2012
CATGCCAGAGTCAGAATATTCTGCTTTTATGAAGTATAAAGAAATGAAAGATAAATATGATTACATGCAAGGTTTCAATGTGAATTCAAAAGCCGATATAGCAAAAACAGTGGCAGTGTTCAGTGCATTTACTGAAGGACTTCAATTATTTGCAAGTTTTGCAATTTTACTCAATTTTCCAAGACACAATAAAATGAAAGGCATGGGCCAAATCGTTACTTGGTCAGTTAGAGATGAAACATTGCATTGCAATTCTATGATTAGATTATTCAAAGAGTTTATTAAAGAAAATCCGGAAATTTGGAACGCGCAATTAAAAAAAGAAATTTATCAAGCTTGTAGAACTATAATTGAACACGAGGACGCATTTATAGATTTAGCTTTTGAAATGGGACCAATGCAAGGGCTTACTTCTGAAGAAGTAAAAAAATATATAAGATTTATTGGAAACAGAAGACTTGTTCAATTAGGTTTGGAACCAATTTATAAAGTTGAAAAGAATCCTCTTACATGGTTAGATACAATGCTCAACGCAGTTGAACATATGAATTTTTTTGAAGGTAGAGCTACAGAATATTCTAAAGCATCTACCCAAGGAACTTGGACGGAAGCCTTTTCTTAAAATAAAAAATCATCTTTGATTAAGAAGCATTACTTTTCTATACTTATGGCCACTATATTTAGAAAGAGGTCTAATTAATTTATTAGCTGCATGTTGTTCCATAATATGTGCAGACCAACCAGTAATTCTTGATATAACAAAGATTGGTGTAAAAAAATCAGTATCAAAACCCATTAAATGGTAAGTCGGTCCAGTAGGGTAGTCAACATTAGGATGAATATTTTTTCGATCAACCATAACTTTTTTAACTATATCGTATATTTTTATAAAAGTTTTATCATCTTTGACTTTAGAAACTTTTTTAAAATATTTTTCCATGGTTGGAACTCTTGAGTCTCCTTTTTTATAAACTCTATGACCAAAACCCATCACAACATCTTTTTTATCTAAAGCATTATTAATCCATTTTAATGCGTTATTAGGTTTTTTAATTTTATTCATCATATGCATTACTTCTTCGTTAGCGCCACCGTGCAAAGGTCCTTTTAAACTTGCTATAGCACCAGTTATAGCTCCATGTATATCTGACAAACTGCTTGTTATAGTTCTTGCTGTAAAAGTAGAAACATTAAAACTATGTTCGGCATAAAGAATTAAAGATACATCAAAAGCTTTAACAATTTCTTTTTTTGGAACTTTCCCAAAACACATGTAGAAAAAGTTTTCAGAAAAAGACAAATTCTTTTTGGGAGGTATTACATTCTTTCCTTTTCTTGCTCTAAAAAATGCAGCGATAGCTGTTGGTGTTTTAGCAAAAATTCTTATAGTTTTTCGCATATTTGCTTTAGGTGAATTATCATTTGTTTCTTTATCTTCTAAGCCTAGCACGCTAACAATAGTTCTGGTTACATCCATAGGGTGAGCTTTTTTTGGCATATGTTTAACAATTTCTCTTAAATTTATTGTTATATTTCTGTTTAATTCCAATTGTCCCTTAAATTCCTTCAACTCTTTTTTGTCTGGTAGATCTCCATTTAAAACTAGGTAAGCTACTTCTTCAAAACAGCAATTTTCACAAAGATCCTGGACAGCATAACCTCTATAAGTTAGAGAATTAATATCAGGCATTACTTGAGATATAGTTGTTTCATCAACCACTATTCCTAACAAACCTTTCTTAATTTCATCACTCATTATTCATGCCCATCAGTACTAAAATTATATATTTTTTTATCTAAAGCATTATATTTTTTATAGTCGACTAAATCATACAATCTTTTTCTAGTTTGCATTTTATCAATAATATTATTTTGATGTCCATCTCTAAAAATAGCGCGCAAACCATCCTCAACATTTTTCATCGCTAATCTTTGCGTTGTTACTGGATAGATTACTATATTATATCCCATATTTTCTAATTTTTTAAAATTTAAAAGTTTTGATTTTCCAAATTCTGTCATATTAGCTAATAAATAAGAATTTAGTTTTTTTCTAACAATTTTAAATTCATTTTCGTTTTTTAAAGCTTCTGGAAAAATAATTTCAGCGCCTGCATCAATATAAGATTTACATCTATCAATCATTTTATCTAATCCTTCAACATTTCTTGCATCTGATCTTGCTATAATTTTAAAATTTTTATCTTTTTTTGCTTTTACGCACTCTTTTATTTTTTTAATCATACTTTTTGTTGTTATTAATTCTTTATTTTCTAAATGACCACATCTCTTTTGCTTTACTTGATCTTCTATGTGAACTGCAGTTACTCCAATTTTTTCAAATAATTTAATTGTTTTTTTACAAGATTCAAAGCCTGTATCTACATCAACTATAGTAGGAAGATTTGTAACTCTAGCTATTTGTTTTGATCTATTACCAACATCCTTTAGTGTTGTTAAACCAATATCAGGATAACCTAAATCGTTAGACATAACTCCTCCAGAAACATAAACTGCATCATAACCAATTTCTTCTATAAGTTTTGCTGTTAGTGGATTGTAAGCACCAGGGACTCTTAATATTTTATTTTTTCTTAATTTTTTAACAAAATCTAATCTTTTTTCTTTAGGTTTTTTTTTAATAAAATGCATTAAAATATCCCTTTTTTTAAATTTCTTTTTATTTTTGATTTATTAACTTCTATATTTAATTTATGTAATTGACCTGGTTTAATATTTCTTAGATTTTGAACAATATTTAAAAATCTGTTACTTTCTTTTTGTGAAATTATATTTCTTGTTAAAAGTAAAAACTTATTAATATAATTTTCCCTTTTGAATGGTCTTGCTCCATAAGGATGGGCATCAGCTTTATTTAAAGTTTCTATAACTTTTTTATTGTTTTTTAAAGTAACTATAACTTTAGCTCCAAATGATTTTCTTTTTGGATCTGGATCATGATATTTTTTTGTCCATATTGTATCTTCGTGAGTTTTGATTGAGCGCCATATTTTAATAGTACTTTTTCTTTTTGCTCTTGACTTTGTATAAGACTTTATATGATGCCAATTTCCATCTTCTAGCGCCACAGCAAAAATATACATAATTGAATGATCTAAAGTTTCTCTACTAGCATTAGGATCTATTTTTTGAGGGTCATTAGCTCCAGTGCCAATGACATAATGAGTATGATGACTTGTATAAATATCTATTTTTCTGATCTCATTAAGTTTTTTTATTTTTTTATTTAATTTTTTAGCTATATCTATCAAAGCTTGAGCTTGATATTCAGCTGAGTACTCTTTTGTATAAGTTTCTAAGATTGCTTTTTTTTCTTCATTTTTTTTTGGTAAAGGAACTTTATACACAGCTCCCTTTCCATTTAATATTCTTGCAATAATACTGTCTTCTCCCTCATAAATTGGACTAGGTGAATTTTCCCCTCTCATAGCTCTATCAACTGCTTCGATAGCGAGTTTTCCAGCATGAGCTGGTGCGAAAGCTTTCCAACTTGAAATTTCACCTTTTCTTGATTGTCTTGTAGAAATAGTGGTGTGAAGAGATTGCTGTATAGCTTGATAAATTACTTCTGTATTTAATCTTAGCATTGCGCCAATTCCAGCAGCAACGCTTGGCCCCAGGTGAGCAATATGATCTATTTTATGCTTATGCAAACATATGCCTTTAACTAAATTTACCTGTATTTCATAAGCGGTAATTATTCCTCTTATTAAATCTAATCCGCTTCTTTTCTGTTGTTGTGCAACAGCTAATATTGGAGGTATGTTATCACCAGGATGACTGTAATCGGCAGCTAAGAAAGTATCATGAAAATCAAGTTCTCGTACTGCAGTACTGTTCGACCAAGCTGCCCATTCGCATTCATATTTCATACTTGAATTAATACCAAATAAAGTCGCACCAATTTTTTTTTTATGTTTTAAAGCCATTTCTCTTGAAGCTACAACAGCTTTTCTATTAACTGATGCAATAGCAACTGAAGCGTTATCTATAATTCTATTTACTACCATTTCAATTGCTTTTTTATTTAATCTAGAATTGTTGTTTGCTACTTCAGCTATTTTCCAAGCAAGTTGTTTTTTTTTTACTAGATTAGTTTTAGAGGAGCAGGATTTAATTAAGTGAATCTTCATTAAAATCTATTTTATTACAATATATATTGAAGTTAAAACTAGTAAAAAAGCCATAAAATACTCAATTATTTTTTTAATTTTTTTTTTTTTTATAATTAATTTAATAGAAGAACCGAATAAAGCCCAGGCTGTAATTGAAGGTAAACAAACCATAGCGCCAGTTAATGACATAAATAAAACTGCAATTAAAAGATTTTCATCTCTGGGGAAAAAACCAATAGCAGCTGATGAAGCTATAGTCCAAGCTTTAGGATTAACAATTTGAAATAAAGATGCTTCATATAATTTTAAAGGTCTAGACTTTTCATTACTTACATTATCAAATGATCCTAAAATTTTATAACCTAAATAAAGTAGATATAATGCACAGAAATATTTTAATACTTCATGTATAATTGGATAAACTTGGAAAACCTTTCCCAAACCTAAGCACATCAAGGAAATTTGAATAATATGACCTGAAGGAATTCCTATTATATGAGGTATTGATTTTTTAAAACCAAATTTTATTCCTGAAGCAGTTAACATTGCATTATTAGGCCCTGGAGTTATAAACATTACAAAATAAAAACTTACAAGAGCTAAAAAAAGTTCAAAACTAATCATTTAAGTAATCCATAATAACTTTATCTAATCCAACAAAATCTTCTATTAAATGAGCATGTTTTATTTCATTTGTAGATTTATCTGTATATCCATTTTTTATTAATACAAAAGGTACCGAAGCATTTATAGCTGATTGACCATCTACATCACTGTCGCCGATCATTATTGTTTTTTTTATATTACCACCCATAATTTCAACCATAGAAGTTAAATGTCTTGGATCTGGCTTACAGAAATCAAAAGTATTGCTACCTGCAACATATTCAAAATAATTATTAATTTTAATTTTTTTTAATAGATCTATGGCTAAGTGCTCTTGTTTATTAGTACAGACGCCCATCGATATTTTTTTGCTTTTGCACCATTCTAAAAAATTTTTGACACCATTAATTAGTTTACTTTCAACTAAAATATTATTTCCATAATAACTAATAAACTCTTTAACCATATTTTCTTTAGTTCTTTCATCTGTCACTTTACGCATTTCTTTTTTAGCAAAGCTCCATAAAGATCTACTAATCATTGTTTTTGCACCTTTTCCTATTAAATTTCTAATTTCTTTACTAGATCTTGTTTCATAACCAAATTTTTTCATTACATGATTATGAGCATTCATCAAATCTGGAGCTGTATCTATCAAAGTTCCATCAAGATCAAATAAAATTGTTAGTTTTTGATTCATTTTTTAAAGTATTAAAAAGAAATATTTTGTGACTTATTTATATATAATGAATAATGTAAAGACAAATTTAATGAAACAAAATAATAAAATAAATCAAAAAAAACTAAGAGAAAAATTTTTAAAGTTAGGAGTTGAACTAATATCACCTGAATCTGTTTTTTTTTCTAAAGATACTGTTATCGGAAAAAATGTAACAATTAACCCTTATGTTGTAATAGGCCCAAAGGTAAAAATTGGTGATAATGTTAAAATTTTACCCTTTACACATATTGAGAATGCAAAACTTGAAAATAATGTTGAGGTAGGACCTTTTTCAAGAATAAGACCTGGAACAGTTTTAGAAAAAAATTCTAAAATTGGTAACTTTGTTGAAGTAAAAAAAAGTAGAGTAGGCAGAAATTCAAAAGTTAGTCATTTATCTTATGTTGGAGATACAAAAATTGGTAAATTTTCAAATATTGGAGCTGGAACTATTACATGTAACTATGACGGAAAAAGAAAAAATAAAACTTTAATAAAAGATAATGTTTTTATAGGTTCAAATACCTCTTTAGTAGCTCCTGTAAAAATAAATAAAAATAGCATTGTTGGAGCTGGATCCGTGATTACAAAAAACGTTAGAGAAAATTCATTAGCAATTACAAGAGCTCCTCAAATAGAAGTAAAAAATTATAAAAAAAAGAAATAGATATGTGTGGAATAGTTGGAATTACAAGCAATAAAAGAGTTTCATCAGCGATCATTAATTCATTAAGAAAATTAGAGTACAGAGGATATGATTCCGCAGGAATTGCAACTTTAAATGAAGGTTTTATAAATGAAATAAAATCTGAAGGAAGAGTAGATAATTTAGAAAAAAATATTACAAAGATTAATTTACTTGGAAATGTAGGAATAGGTCATGTTAGATGGGCAACTCATGGCATACCAAGTACTGTTAATGCACATCCGCATTCATCTGAAAGTGTGTCTGTTGTGCACAATGGAATAATTGAAAATTCAAGTATTTTAAAAAGATTTTTATTAGATAAAGGTCATAAATTTAAATCACAAACAGATACAGAAGTTATTGTTCATTTAATTACTGAATATTTAAAAAAAAATGATTTAAAAAAATCAATTATTAAAGTTTTAGAAAAGTTACAAGGAAGTTTTGCTTTAGGTATAATTTTTAAAAATCATCCAGATTTAATTGTTGGAGCTAGAAGAGGGTCACCGTTAGCAGTCGGATATGGACCAAATGAGAATTATTTAGGCTCAGACTCTTATGCTCTTAAAGCAATGACAAATAAAATTTCTTATTTAAATGATGGTGAATTTTGTTTTGTTAAAAAAGATCAAGTAGAGTTTTTTAATTCTTTAGGTAAAAAAATAAATAAAAAAATATTAAAATTATCTTCTAGCGAACAAAGCGTTGAAAAAGGAGACTATAAACATTTTATGGCGAAAGAAATAGAAGAACAACCAACTACTATTAAAAACTGTATTAATGAATACATAGATAAAATTAATAATGAAATCAATATTTTAAATTTTCCGTGGAAAAAAAATGAAATTTCATCTATTACATTAATTGGATGTGGAACAGCGTACCATGCATGTTTAGTTGCAAAGTACTGGTTTGAGCAATTGACGTTATTGGATGTTAACGTTGATATAGCTTCAGAATTTAGATATAGAAAAAACAGATTTAAAAAAGATTGTCTCTACATATTTATTTCGCAATCAGGAGAAACTGCTGATACTTATGCTGCTCTCGATTTATGTAATAGAAATAAAGTCAAAACTTGCAGCATTGTTAATGTAGTAGAAAGCTCAATAGCTAGAGAAGCAAAGTTTGTTTTACCTATTCACTGTGGACATGAAATTGGTGTAGCATCTACTAAGGCTTTTTTAGGACAAATGTTAGTATTATATATATTGTGTTTAAAAATTTCTTTTATTAGAGGGGATATAAATAAAAAAAAATATGTTGAAAAAATTAAACAATTACTTTCTTTATCAAAACTTGTTAGTCAATCTTTATTGACAGAGAATCAAATTCAATCAATATGTAATTCTTTTGCAAATGCAAAAGGATCAATGTTTTTAGGAAGGGGTTATTCTTTTCCTATTGCATTAGAGGGAGCTCTAAAATTAAAAGAATTAGCTTATATACATGCTGAAGGATATCCTGCTGGGGAAATGAAGCATGGTCCGTTAGCTTTAATTGAAAATGGAATGCCAGTAGTAGTTATTGCACCACGAGATGAACATTACAAAAAAACTATCTCTAATATGCAGGAAGTAATTTCTAGAGGAGCAAAAGTTTTATTAATAACAAATAAAAGTAATGATGAAACTTATTCAGAAAATATTTGGCAAAAAATAGAAGTAGAAAATACCGAAAATGATTTATTTCCTTTCTTGACTACCATTCCTCTTCAAAAGTTGGCATATTATACGGCTTTAAAAAAGGGACATGATATAGATAAACCAAGAAATTTAGCCAAATCAGTCACAGTTGAATAATTATTATACTTTGATAAAACACTCTAAGGTTGAACATGAAAAAATGGAAAGTAAACAGTTGGAGAAATTATCCTGTAAAGCACATCCCCACATACGAGGATGAAAAAGAACTTAATTTAGTTTTAAATAAATTAAAATCTTTTCCACCATTGGTTTTTGCTGGAGAAACTAGACATTTAAAACAACAATTATCAGATGTTGTTGATGGGAGAGCTTTTTTATTACAAGGAGGTGATTGTGCAGAAAGTTTTGCAGAATTTAACCCAGACAATATTAGAGATTATTTTAAAGTTATTTTACAAATGTCTTTGGTTTTAACTTATTCTGCATCTTTACCAGTAGTAAAACTTGGAAGAATTGCAGGTCAGTTTTCTAAACCAAGAAGCGCTCCTACAGAAAAACAAGGTGATCAAGAATTACCAAGTTATTTAGGTGATAATATAAATGGTATAGAATTTAATGAAAAAGCAAGAAGACCTGATCCAAAAAGATTATTTAAAGCATACTCTCAAGCAGCATCCACATTAAATTTGTTAAGAGCCTTTTGTCATGGTGGATTTGCAGATTTAAAAAAAGTGCATCTTTGGAATTCTGGTTATATAAGAAAAAGTCCTCAAGCTAAAAAATTTAAAGAATTAGAAGACAAAATTGCAGATGCCTTAGCATTTATGGACGCATGTGGAATAAATTCTGATTTTAATAGAAGATTAAAAACAGTAAATTTTTGGACTTCACATGAGGCTTTATTGCTACCATTTGAGGAAAGCATGACAAGAATTGATTCAACAACTGGAGAATATCATGACACATCTGCTCATTTTGTTTGGATTGGAGATAGAACAAGACAACTAGACGGCGGACATGTTGAATTCTGTAGAGGAATAGAAAATCCAATAGGTATCAAATGTGGACCAACATCAAAACCAGACGAGATTATTAAAATTATTAACACACTGAACCCGACTAATGAAAGTGGCAAAATAACTCTAATATCAAGATTCGGTTATAATAATGTCGAAAAATTTTTACCAAAATTAATAAAAGCTGTAAAAAAAGAAGGCTTTAATGTTATTTGGTCATGTGACCCAATGCATGGAAATACTATTAAATCCACGACTGGATTTAAAACAAGACCTTTTAATAACGTATTAAAAGAAGTTAAAAATGTCTTTGCTGTCCATCAAAGCGAAGGATCTTACGCAGGTGGTTTGCATATTGAAATGACGGGACAAAATGTAACAGAGTGCACTGGAGGAACGCAAAAAATTTCTGATCAAGATTTATCCAGCAGATACCGTACTCATTGTGACCCTAGATTAAACGCTAATCAGGCTTTAGAATTAGCATTTTTAATTTCAGACGAGATTAAAAAAAATTCCATTTATGCAAAAAGTGGAATTAGAGCTGTATCTTAGGCTTTATAAAATAAACCCTATAAAGTATATTTGAATTATGGAAGCACGTAAAAAAATTATTTATATCAAAGATTGGATATTGAGTTATGTAAATTCAATGCCAAAAAAATCTGAATCACTAGTGATTGGTATATCTGGAGGAATAGACTCCTCAGTAGCAAGCACTCTTTGCGCTATGACAGGTTTAAAAACACTTGTATTAACTATGCCAATTAAACAAAAAACAACGCAACATGATTTAAGTCTTAAACACAGAGATTGGTTAAAAGAAAAGTTTAAAAATATAGTGCCACACACCATTGAACTTGACGATGTATTTAAATCTTTTAAATCCTCTTTGTTAAATTTTGATAACGAACATGGCATGGCCAATTCTAGAGCCAGAATAAGAATGACAACACTTTATCAAGTAGCAGCTGCAAACAAAGGTATTGTAGTAGGAACTGGAAATAAAGTAGAGGATTTTGGAGTGGGTTTTTATACAAAATATGGTGATGGAGGAGTCGATATTTCACCAATAGCTGATTGTACAAAAACAGAAGTTTGGGAACTTGGAAAAGAAATGGGAATTTTACAGGAAATAATAAACGCTCAACCAACAGATGGCTTATGGGACGATGGAAGGACTGACGAAGGTCAATTAGGCATGACATACCAAGAACTAGAGGAAGCAATGGAAAATCCTAATTCATCGAATAGATCAAGATATCTTGAAATAAGAAAATCAAATTTACATAAAATGGAACCAATTCCAGTATGTAAAATCCCAAAACAGCATGAGTAAAGATATTTTTTTAACTAACAGTTTAGGAAACAAAAAAGAAAAATTTGTACCTATTAATAAAAATAAAATAGGAATGTATGTTTGTGGTCCAACAGTTTATGATGATCCACATATAGGAAATGCAAGACCTCTAGTAATATTTGATGTTTTATTTAGAATACTAAAATGTAATTTTGGAGAAAAGAATATAAACTATGTAAGAAATATTACTGACATAGATGATAAAATTATATCATCAGCTATTGAGAAAAATATTTCTACAAATCAATTAACGAAAGAAATTACAAAAAATTTTAATGCTGATTGTACATATTTAAAATGTCAAGAGCCAACATTTCAACCAAAGGCTACAGAAAATATTCCTTTAATGATTGAAATGATCAATAAACTTATCAAAACTAATTACGCATACCATAGCAGCAAACATGTGTATTTTGAGGTTAAAAAATTTAAAGACTATGGAAAGTTATCAAATAAAAAATTAGATGAGTTAATTGCTGGATCTAGAGTAGAAATATCAGAAAATAAAAAAAACCCTGAGGATTTCGTTTTATGGAAACCTTCAAAAGAAAATGAACCTTATTGGGATTCTCCATGGGGAAAAGGCAGGCCTGGATGGCATTTAGAATGCTCAGTAATGTCCAAAAAATTTTTAGGGGATAAATTTGATATTCATGGTGGAGGAAGAGATTTAATTTTTCCACATCATGAAAATGAAATTGCTCAATCGCGATGCGCAAATCAAAATGAAAGTTTTGCAAACTATTGGGTTCACAATGGTTTCATTACTATGTCAAATGAAAAGATGGCAAAATCACAAGGCAACATATTAAAGATAAATGACTTTAAAAAAAAAATCGATGGTCAAGTTTTAAGATTAGCTTTAATTAGCTCTCATTACAAACAACCACTCGATTGGAACAAAGAATTACTTAATCAATGTCAAAATACTTTAAACAAGTGGTATGAAAGTTATGTTGAAATAAAAAAAAAGGTTTTAATTCCCGAAGAATATTTAAGTCCATTATACGACGATTTAAATACCCCAGGTTATATAGCAAATTTACATAAACTCTTTGAAAAATCACAAAAAGGCAATGTTTTAGATAAAGAATTATTCACATCGGCATGTAATTTTGTTGGGTTGCTTACTGACAATAAAGATAAATGGTTAGCATTTAAAAAAAGTAAATCAGATATAACCGAAAAAGAAATATTAGCTAAAATCGACAAAAGAAATATGGCTAGAGATAACAAAAATTATAAATTAGCAGACCAAATAAGAAATGAGTTATTAGACAATGGTGTGATAATAGAAGATAAAGAAGGCAAAACTATTTGGAAGTTAAAATGAGTAAAGAGAAACTATATATATTTGACACAACATTAAGAGATGGTGCTCAGACTCAAGGTGTAGATTTCTCAATTGATGATAAAATAAAAATAGCTGAAGCTCTTGATAAATTAGGAGTTGATTATATTGAAGGTGGTTGGCCAGGAGCAAACCCAACAGATACAGAGTTTTTTCAAAAAAAAATTAAGTTTAACAATTCAAAATTAACAGCATTTGGAATGACTAAAAAATCTGGTAGAAGTGCTGAGAATGATCCAGGTTTATCAGCATTACTTAATAGTAAAGCTTCATCAATATGTATTGTTGGAAAATCTTGGGATTTTCATGTTGATGTAGCATTAGGAATATCTAATCAAGAAAATTTAGAAAATATAAGAGAAAGCACCAAGCATTTTATAAAAGAAAAAAAAGAATTCATGTTTGATGCGGAACATTTTTTTGATGGTTATAAAAATAATTCAAAATATGCACTAGAATGTATTAAAACTGCCTATGATGAGGGAGCAAGATGGATAGTTTTGTGTGATACTAATGGAGGAACCTTACCCCATGAGGTATTAAAAATTGTTTCAGAAGTATCAAAAGAAATACCAGGGAAAAATTTAGGAATTCATGCACACAATGATACAGGTAATGCTGTGGCAAATAGTTTAGCTGCAGTTATTAGTGGAGCAAGACAAGTTCAAGGAACTATAAATGGTCTTGGTGAAAGATGTGGTAATGCAAATTTGATGTCATTAATTCCAACTTTTTATTTAAAAAAAGATTTTTCTAGTAAATTTGAAATTAATATTGATAAAAATAATATAAAAAATTTAACTCAATGTTCAAGATTATTAGATGAAATTTTAAACAGAAAACCAAATAAACATTTGCCTTACGTAGGAGCGGCGGCTTTTTCACATAAAGGTGGACTTCATGTCTCTGCTGTTCAAAAAGATCCAAAAACTTATGAACATATAAACCCCGAAGAAGTTGGAAATTCAAGAAATATTGTTATATCTGATCAGGCTGGAAAATCTAATATAATATCAAGGCTTAAAACAATTGGAATTGATATTAAAGAGTCAGACTCAAAAATAAAAAAACTTCTTGATGAAGTGAAAGATAGAGAATTTATAGGTTATAGCTATGACGGTGCTGATGCATCATTTGAATTATTAGCTAGAAGATTAATTGGGGAAATACCAAGATATATTTCAATTAAAGAATATGATGTTACTGTTAAAAAAAATAAGTCTGGAAAAATAGTTTCTTCAGCTAAAGCTTTATTAGAAGTAGATAAAAAATTAATTTTATGTGAGGGTGAGGGGAATGGACCAGTTCATGCTCTAGATAACGCTATAAGAAATAATGTAGATAAGCTTGTGAAGTATTCTAAATATTTAAAAGATTTAAAACTAGTCGACTACAAAGTGAGGATATTAAATACAGGAACTGAAGCAGTTACTAGAGTTTCAATTGAAAGCACAGATTCCAAAGGAAAAAATTGGTTTACTATTGGCGTTTCTGCAAACATTATAGACGCTTCATTTAAAGCACTTATTGATAGTTTAGATTATAAATTATTCAAAGATAATGCTCCAGCAAGCAATTAATGTCTTTTTCAAATATTTCTTTTATTCTTCATAGACCTCAGCTATCCGAAAACATAGGTTCTTGCGCACGTGCATTAAAAAATTTTAATTTTAATAAATTATTAGTTATCTCTCCAAAAGTGTCATTTCCAAATGATAAAATAATTGCTACATCAGTTGGAGCAAAAAATATAATAAAAAATGCTAAAGTTTATAAAAATCTAGATGATGCTTTAAAAAATTTTAACTATGTAATAGCTGCTACAGCAAGAGTTAGAAACAAGAATTTCAAATATATTGATATTAAAAATTTAAATAAAAAAATTAATTTTAACAAAAAGATAGCTTTTATTTTTGGCCCAGAATCAACTGGATTAACAAATAATGAATTGAGCTATGCTAATTATGTAATAAAACTTCCTACAAATAATAATTTTCAATCATTAAATATTTCGCATAGCTTAATTATTTTTTGCTATGAAATATTTATGCTTTTAAATGGAAAAAAACACAAAAAAATCATTATTAATAAAGTTAAAATTGCTAAAAAAAAGGAATTTATTAAATTTTTTAATTTTTTAGTAAAATCATTAGATAGTATAAATTTTTTACAACCATCACAAAAAAGAAAAAGCATGATAGCAAATATTAAATCCATTTTTTTAAAAATGGATTTGTCAGAAAAAGATATACGTATTTTATCTAGCATAATTGGCTCATTAATTAAGAAAAATGGATAATTGACAAAATCAAGGTTGTGCTTATAACTCTTAGTTTTAAAAATGACAAAAAGATTAAATTCCAAGCATAAAATCGATAGAAGATTAAAAGTAAATCTATGGGGCAGGCCAAAAAGTCCATTCAACTCTAGGGCTAGCGGTCCAGGTCAGCATGGCGCTACTAGATCTTCTAAACTTTCTGACTATGGCATTCAACTTCAGGCAAAACAAAAATTAAAATCTTATTACGGCAATATAAATGAAAGACAATTTAGAAATATATATAGAAAGGCTATACAAAAAAAAGGTGATACAGCTGAAAACCTTATCGGCTTTCTTGAAAAAAGATTAGACTCAGTTATCTATAGAAGCAAGTTTACATTAACAGTTTTTGCCGCGAGACAACTAATAAATCATGGTCATCTAAAAGTGAATGGTAGAAAAGTCACAATACCAAGCTACCAATTAAAAGAAGGCGACTCTATTACGTTGAAAGAAAAGTCTAAAAACTTAGCAAATGTAGATGTTGCAATATTAAGCAAGGAAAGAGATGTGCCTGAATATTTACAAATTGATGAAAAACAAAAATCAATAAAATTTGTAAGGACTCCTAAATTTGCAGAAGTTCCATATCCAGTTATTATGGAGCCAAATCTTGTAATTGAATATTATTCTAGATAATTAAAAAATTGCTAAAAAGAACAAATTTAAAATTTATTAACAGTTTATTAAAAGAAAATAAAGATTGGAAAATTCTAGATATAGGTTGTGGATATTCTGCAAATGAAAATGCGAATGTTATAGCAGATGCAAAAGATTTGTCTTTATTTTATAAAGAAAAACAGTTTGTACAAATAAAAGATAAAAAACTACCTTTTAAAGATAAAGAATTTAATTTTGTAATAGCTAGTCATGTCCTAGAACATGTTGAAGAAATTGGATTTTTTATATCTGAATTAGAGAGAATATCTATTCAAGGATATATAGAACTTCCAACAATACTAGAAGATAATTTGGTGTTCGAAAACAAAAAAGACCATGTTTGGTCCATGAAGTTTGATGATACAAAAAATAAATTATTAATTAATAAAAGAGTTCAATTTATAGATCCTATTCTATCAGTATCTTCAATAAAAAAATTAAATAAATATTTTAGAGAGAGTTTTATTATAGAAATTTTATGGAGAGAAAAAATAGATTATGAAATTGTTGAGACTGAAAAAAATTTAAACAAAATTTCAAGGCTTAATCTTCTTAAAAAGTTTTTTTCTAAAAGTATAAGAAGTTTTTTTAAAAAATAACTAATTCTTATGTTGAATTTTTTTTTGATTTAAAAAATTCTTTAGTTCACCATTTTCATACATTTCTTTTACAATATCACATCCACCAACGAATTCTTTTTTTACATATAATTGAGGTATAGTGGGCCAATCTGAAAATTCTTTAATTCCTTCTCTTATCTCA
>MDSV01166117.1_pt1 | contig 15263 bp, 13 predicted proteins | sample 810851 | NCBI WGS metagenome assembly MDSV01 (sample SAMN05326640, study PRJNA326480) | marine metagenome | isolation source: seawater | place: Atlantic Ocean: North East | collected 2012
ATTATATGTTTGCATTAATTTTTCTAGGATTAGGTTGGAATTTTTTATTTATATCTGGAACGAGTTTACTAGTTTTAACGTATAAAGAAGAAGAAAAATTCAAAGCTCAAGGATTAAATGATTTTATTGTATATTCTATTCATGCTACTGGCAGTTTGTCAGCTGGAATTTTAATTGTACTTACCAACTGGAAAATAATGAATTTAATATGTATACCTTTTTTAATAATAATTATTTTATCTACATTTAGAGCAGATGCCCTAAGTAAAGTTAAAAAAATTTAATAACCTAATTTTTTATCAATCTTATTAATTAATTCTTTTTTATCTATAAAAAGTTTTAAATTTTTAATAAATAATTTAAGTGTCATTTTTACATAGTTTCCATTGTCATCAGAAGAAACATGGGGAGTAATTACAAGATTTTTTGTATTCCAAATTTTAGAATTAGAAGGTATAGGTTCCTCAGAAAAAACATCAAGTATAGCTCCAGCTAATTCTTTTTTATTAAGTTTTTCACATAATGCATCATAATCTAGAGCTGATTGTCTTCCAATATTAACAACACCACAAGATGGTTTAAGCATATCTAATCTTTTACGATTAATTAAATTTTTAGTTTCAGGAGTTTCTGGTAGTGCTAGATAAAGAATATCAGCGTCTGATAATACAGTATCAATTTTATCTATTGTAATTACCTTCACACATCCTTCTACACTTTTACCTTTTTTATTAACCCCTATAATCTTAGCACCCAGTGGAGCAACAAGTTTTGCCATAGAAGATCCTAGAGATCCTGTTCCAACTAGAACAATATTTTTTCCTAAAATGGGGTTACTAAATAATGATACAAATTCTTTATTTTTTTGATTGGTAATTAACTTTGGCATGTGATTTTGCAACATTAAAACGCTCATTAAACCATATTCACCAGCTTTTTTTGCATGAACACCACTGCTATTTGTTAATATTAAATTATCAAACATCCAATTAAAAGGAGATAAATGTTCAACACCAGCTGCCGTACAATGTATCCACTTTAATTTTGGTGCGATTTTTTTTAGATCAGAAGTTGGAAAATCATAAGTTAGCAAAATATCAGAGTTTGATATTGAAGAGTTAAAATTATCTTCATCCCAATCAATATAAAATTCTATTTTATCTTTAATATTTTTTTCTTCGTTTAAAGCACTTAGGAAATGAGATTTAGTTATTGTAAAATTTTTTTCTCCCTCTAGGTCACACGGAAAAGTACCAGGTCGTCCATGATTATTTTTGATATGAATTTTAATTTTTTTATTATTTTTCAAAATGTCCCATCTTTTCCATTTTATGTAAACTGTTTATTATATTAATATCCCGTTCTTTAAGAGGCATGTCTTCAAAACTAAATTGCATTTTTATTACAGATGAGCCTACTGATTTAATAAATTTACGATCATCAATATTTCTTTTAGGTACCTTTAACACAGTATCTTGTCCGTTTGTTTTTATTATTTCACCTTTATTTTTATGAGGTTGAGGGGGTTCGTTTCCATCTTTTAAGCTTTTAACTAATTTTCTAAGTCTACGTCTATAAATCATTATACCTTCATCAGTGGGCATTAAATGCTCACCTTTGTGCGAACTAATTGCACCCATTCCCTCAACGGCTTCTGCATCACCAGGGTTTTTTTGTTTTTCTTCAAAGGTTCTATTCATAATTTCTCCAGCTTCAATTCTTTCACAGCCTTCTTTATTATTGTATTCTATTGGATCACCTCTCTCTCCAAAATTTCCCCAGGCCAAAGCAACACAGTTATAATCATCTGCAGGAACCACCCATCGAGTAAAAGAACTTCTTCCAAAATAACGAGTTTTTGTACCGTCTGCTGCAAAAGCAGCACCAGCTTGAGTAAAGTTTGGTAGAATTAATTCATTTACTCTCACCCAAATATTTTCATTAATACGTCTAGTATTACACCCAAGATATTGAAGGCCCCTTTCAAAAAATTCTATTTCACCAACTTCAGCAAAACCTTCTGAAAATTGTATTCCAGAACTTTGTCCATGCAAAAAAGAAGTATGAACAGGGTCCATGATAGCATCAAGCACTTGAACCCAATTACATTTATATTTTATACGGTAAGGTCTAGTTATGTTTCCGGGTATTTCAAAAGAATCATAATGAGGAAACTCAGGTATTTTTTCCATTGGACCCATATAAGTAAAAATCAATCCATTAAACTCAATTACAGGATACGCTCCTAGTTTAAATTTTTTTTTAAGTTTAGCTGCAGCTTTAGAATTTGGGTTTTCACCAGGTGTTTCAAGAATTTCACCATCTGGAGAAAATAACCAACCATGATAACAACACCTAATTCCTTTATCTTCAGTTTTGCCATAAACTAATGATGCTCTTCTATGTGGACAATTTTTATGAACTAGGCCAATATTATTTTTTTTTGTTTTAAAAATAACTAAATCTTCACCAAGAATACGAACTTCTTTAGGTATATTACTGACCTCAGAAGTTAAAGCTACTGGATGCCAATATCTTCGTAGATATTCACCACAAGGTGTACCAGCATCAGTATGCGATAATTCTTTATCAAAGTCAGGAATATTAGTTTGTTTATATCCTCTAAAATCTTTTATTTCTGAATTGTACTTAGTCATAAAAAGTATTGTAGACCCGTTGTTTAAAACTATTGTATTGTAAATCTTAATGTTCTCAAATAGGGTTTTCAATATAAAAAATAACTAATTAGGCATGTCTAAAAATAAAAATATAGTTAGAATTAAAAGTCCTAAAAATATTAATACTATATTTGGACTACCAGCTAAATCTTATACAGATCAAGAATTCTGGGAAAAAGAATGCAACACTGTTTTAGCTGATGGATGGCTTTTTGTCGGTTTTGTGCATGAATTTTTAAAAAAAGGTGATGTAGCTCCAATTTTTATTGCAGGTAAACCAATATTATTAGTTAAAAATAATAATAATAAAATTATTGCATTTCATAATGTTTGTAGTCACCGCTGCCTAAAATTAGTAAATGAAAAAAAAAATGTTGGAAAAATTATTCGATGTCCATATCATTCCTGGTCATATGATTTAGAAGGAAAGTTAAAAGCGGCACCACATGTTGGAGGAACTAACAAACATAAACCCAAAGGTTTTAATTTTTTAGACCATGGACTTAAAGAAATACGTATTCATATTTGGCATGATTGGATTTTTATAAATTTAAGTGGCAAAGCTAAAAAATTTAAAGATTATGCAAAACCACTTATAAAAAAATTTAAAGACATCAATTTTAAAAATTTGGAGTACGCAGCCACTTTAGATTTTGGAAAAATAAATACTAATTGGAAGTTTCTCATAGAAAATTTTATTGAACCTTATCATGTCCAATTTGTTCATAAAACAACAACCAATCAACCACTAAAAGATCACTACACTATTGTGGATGGAATATGTTATGGTAGTGGAGTAGATGTAAAGAAAGAAGATGATAAAAACAATAATGCCTTGTCTGTTACTTCGCGCTATTTATCTCTTTTTCCTAATTTTATAATTGGGAGTTATTTTCCTAACCAAATTGGTGTTTATTTAAATATACCAATTAGCCCAGGCGTAACAACTCAAAAAAGAATAATTTATACAACAGATGGAAAAACGATGTCAGAAAAAGAAAGTGATACAGTAAAAAAAATATGGTGGAGTGTGCATAAGGAAGATCATGAAATGTGTGAAAGATTGCAAGAAGGCAGATCATCACCGGCCTCTAATCAGGGAGGTCTCTTGTCTCCTTATTGGGAAAAAGGGGTTCAAAAATTTCAAAAACTTATAATAGAAGCAACCATGAAATCATCTAAAACTATGAAAGGAAAAAAAAATGTCTAAAGAAATAAGCAATGAAGGATATAGATTAGCCCACACAATGATTAGAGTTAGGAATTTAGAAGCTTCTTTTAATTTTTACTGCAAAACTCTAGGAATGAAAATTTTAAGAAAAACAGATTATCCAGATGGTCGTTTTACAAATGCGTTTATAGGTTATGGGCTTGAAACAGAGTCTCCTTGTTTAGAACTTACTCATAACTGGGATCAAAAAGACGATTATGACAAAGGCAATGGTTGGGGTCACGTATGCATTGAAACCAAAGATGTCTATAAAGCTTGTGAAGATTTAGAAAAATTAGGAGTCAATATAACTCGTAAACCAGGACCAATGAAACATGGAACAAGAGTTATTGCTTTTTGCGAAGACCCTGATGGATACAAAGTAGAGCTTAATGAGCCAATAAAAATATAAAACTGAAAGGAATAATAATGTCAAAAAAACCTCAATTATATAAATTTAAAAGTATTGAAAATAGACTTCATACATTGGAGCCAGGCAAAAGTTATATAAAACCATTTGTAACAAGCAAGGTTAGCAACACAATGTGTGGTGGTTTAAATTTTCTAAATAAAGTTTCAGTACCATGGGACTTAACTTGCGATGAAATAATTTATTGCATGGAAGGAACTTTTCGTCTGACTTGTGATGGAGAATCTTATATTTGTAACCCAGGAGATGTTCTTTACATTCCAAAAGATAATCATATTGCTTATGAATGTGATGAAAAATGTGTGATTTTTTACGCAGCTTATCCTCATGATTGGAAACAAAAAGCGGGTATAACTTTTGTACCAGGTATTGATCCTGAGGACATGCCAAAATAATAAATAAAAAAGGAGATTTAAATGAGTAAAATAAAACAAATTTATTATGAAAACTTTAAAGATGCGGTTGAACGTAATAGAAAAAAAATACCTGAAGTTCATAAAAAATTAAAAAGTGCTGGAGTAAAATATGTCTTATCAAGCTGGATTGATCTTCATGGTATTCCAAAATCAAAGCCTGTCCCAATGAGTGATTTTGAACCTTTATGTTTAGGAAAGGGACCTCAATTTGCAGTCCATTCTATTTCTTATGTTCCCGAGTTAACTCCCGCAGACTCTGACCAAGTAATGTTGCCAGATTTAGATTCTGTTTACATATGTCCATGGGATAAAACAACAGCAATAATTTTTGCTGATCTTTTTTGGGAAGACAAACCTTACAATGTTTGTCCTAGACAAGCCTTAAAACGAGCTATGCAAAAATCTCAAGACGAAGGATATAAAGGTATGGCTGGTATAGAGCCAGAATTTATAGCAATGAAATATGATGAAAACGGACAGCCTATAAAAGCTATAGACAATGATCCCATTAATGGAATTAGACCAAGAAGACAAGCCTTTGGTTATGATGTAGAGCATACGCTAGATTCAATGCATTTTTTAAAAGAAATGATAGATATTTTAAATGATCTTGGTTGGATGCTACATGATGTAGTTGCTGAAGGAGCCTATTCTCAATTTGAATTAGATTTTCACTATACTAACCTTTTAGAAATGGCAGATAGACTAGTTTTTCTTCGAATACTTTTAAAAGAAGTAGCTAAAAAAAATAATATGTTCATTACATTTATGCCAAAGCCCACAATAGGAGATTGGAGATCTGGAGCTCATATTAATTTTTCGATGATTGATAATTCAGGAAAAAACATCTTTGATGGAGGAAAAAAATTTTCTAAAGAATGTCTTTATGCTGTTGGAGGATTAATGAAACATTCAGAAGCCTTAACCTCAATAACTTGTTCTTCAGTTAATTCATATAATGGATTAGTTCCACGAGTAGGAGGGTTTGAAGGCGGAACTGTTACTTGGGCACCAACAAATATTACTTATGGTCACAATAATAGATCTGCACAATTTCGATTACCACAAAACAGATATTGTATTGAAAATAGAGCAGCAGATATGACAATGAATGTTTATTTATCACTTTCAATGACAATTTCAGCAGCAGTAGAAGGTATTAAAAATAAAATTCACCCTGGAGAACCAACAGATCAAGATTTATATAATATGACAGAAAGTGAATTTAAAAAACTTGGAATCAAAAGACTTCCAAGAAATTTGCTTATGGCAATAGAGGCTCTTAAAAAAGATAAATTATCTGAAGAAGTTTTGGGCTCAGTAATGAAAAAATCATTACTTGCATATAAAAATGATGAATGGGAAAGATATCATCAAGCAGTTACAGATTGGGAAGTAAAAGAGTATCTTAGACTTTATTAATGAAAAATTATCAAGAGTTTAGTTTAGGTAACATTAAACTTTTATCAGGAAAAATTTTAAATTCAGCTAAGTTAATTTATAAAACTTACGGCAATCTTAATAAAGATAAAACAAATGTAATTTTGCTTCCTACTTTTTATACAGGAACTCATGAACGAAATGAGGGTTTTATTGGAAAAAATAGAGCTTTAAATCCTAATAAATATTTTATTATTTCAATAAACATGTTTGGCAATGGATTGTCTACTTCTCCAAGTAATGCTACAAAACTATTATATGGTTCAAAATTCCCAAAAATATCACTTTGGGATAATGTATATTGCCAACATAAGCTTTTAACTGAAAAAATTAAAATAAAGAAGATTGCTCTAGTTACGGGTTGGTCTATGGCCGGTTGCCAGTCTTATCAATGGGCAGCTCAATATCCAGGGATGGTTAAAGCAATACTCCCTTTTTGTGCTTCATCAAAAACTTCAATACATAACCATGTTTTTTTAGAAGGTGTAAAAGCAGCATTAATAGCTGATCAAAATTGGAAAAATGGTAATTATAGAAATCAACCAGTTTCAGGTTTAAAAGCTTTTGGCCGTGTTTATGCTGGCTGGGCTTTTTCCCAAGATTTTTATAGAGAAAAACTTTATAAAAAATTTGGATTTAAGAATGCAGAAGATTTACTTGAAAATTGGGCAAATGATCATGCCAAAAATTGGGATGCTAATAATCTATTGTTAAAACTGCAAACATGGCAATCAAATGATATAAGTAAGGGGCCAATATATAGAAACAACTATATTAAAGCCCTAAAAGCAATTAGAGCAAAAACAATTTTGATGCCTTGTAATCAAGATTTATACTTTAGAACCGAAGATAACAAATATGAAAATAAATTTATACCATACTCATCATTAAGACCCATAGACTCACCTTATGGGCATTGTGCTGCAAACCCTGGTAATGATAAAAATTTTGAAAAAAATTTAGATAAAAATATTAGTGAATTATTAAAAAAATAAAAAAACCCCAGCAGTTTTCACCGCTGAGGTTTTATTCTAGAATTATTTTTTTTTCTTTGAAAGTACAGCGTTTAAAATAAACGCTAACATTCCAGCTGGAATTAAACCAGTTGTTAATAGTAGTTTAAAACTAATCCCAAAGTCAGGTATATGAGCTACAAATTGAGGTAGCAAAGACATACCAATACCAAAAGAAAGTGATAAACCCAAGATTAACAAATTGGTTTGATTCATTTCTGATCTAGCAATTAATTTTATTCCAGCAGAAGTAATTAGACCAAACATAATGATGGCAGCGCCTCCAATTACTGACTCTGGCATTGCAGCAATAATTCCTCCTAGTTTTGGAAAAAGGCCTAAAAGAATTAAAATTACACCAGCAACAGTTCCTACATGTCTACTAACTACACCAGTAAAAGCAACTAATCCTGCATTTTGAGAATATGAAGTATTAGGCATTGCATTAAATAATGAACCAAAAGCAGTACCAACACCATCAGCCATTATACCTCCAGATAATTCTTTATCTGTTGCTTCTCTATTGTCCCCACCCATAGTAGTAGCGCTTATGTCTCCAATAGTTTCAATAGTAGTTACAATTGCCATAAATAGCATTAGTATTATAGCGCCAGGAACAAAATCAATTCCATATTGAAGAGGCATTGGAAAAGCAAACCAGCTTGCAGAAGCAATTTTTCCATAATTTATCATACCCATTGCCATTGCCATTAAATACCCAGCACCCATTCCAATTAAAATTGAAGCTGAAGAAATCATGCCTTTACCTTTTATATTACAAAATAAAGAAACAAGTAAAACGGTAGAAGCAATAATTAAATGATTTGAGTTTCCAAAAACTTCAGGTTTATTATTCATTAACCAAGCTCCACCACCTGCATACATAAAACCAACTTTAAGAAGACTCACCCCAATCATCAAAACAACTATTCCTGTCACCAAAGGTGGAAAAAGATGTCTAATTGGTTTTAGTATTTTTCCAATAAAAATTTGGAAAATGCCTCCTATAAAAGCAGCTGTAAATACGGCTCCGAGACCAGCAGCCTTAAAAGGTGCCATTACAGGTATGAAAGCAAAACTTGTTCCTTGGATAATAGGAAGTCTTGATCCAACTTTTCCATAGCCAACTGTCTGAATAACAGTTGCAACTCCAGCAACAAATAATGCCATTTGAATTAAAAATATTTTTTGTTCGGGTGTTTGACCAAAAATACCAGCAATAATGATAGGCACTGTAATGTTACCAGCAAACATTGCTAACACATGTTGTATACCTAAAGGTATTGATTGATTCAAAGGAAGTTTTTTATTACTAGCTCCTCCCGATGACCTCACCCTTTTTTTAGTAGCCATATATCTCCTTATTAAATTTATAGCCCAACTGTATAAAAAATGATTTTTGATTAATAGTAAATATTTGAATTTTTTTTAGTAAAATTTCAATTTTTGATAAAAAAACCCCTAGAAAATCAATTCTAGGGGTTTTTTTTGTAATAGTTCTAAAGTTTATCTTTGTTTTTTAGTTTTAAACTTACCGCCTTTAATTTCTTTCTCTAAGAAAGAACCTTCGGCTTCTCCTACATCAGTAAATGTAACTCCAGTTGCACCTTCATAATCAACTGCTTTACCTTTAGCAAGAAGATCTAAAGCTTTTCCTAATTCACCAGGATAAATTTTCTTCCCCGGTCCGTTAGCAACAGCCATTACATTTTTGGCAATTGAAGTTCTGTCTGCTGAACCACCTGCTTGCATAGCAAGAACGATTAAAGCAGCTGCATCATATGATTCACCAGTATATGGTCCAGAAGAATCTATACCTGCCGCTTTAGCAACATCAGTAAATACTCCTGCTCCTTTACCAGTTGAGCCTGGCAACGAACCAAATGATTTTTTTAAACCTTTACCAAAAGCATCAACAAGAGATTGCCCTATCATACCATCAGATAATATAAAAGTGTCGAAAGCACCTGAGTCTAGAGATCCTTGAATAATACCTTTACCACCTTGGTCTAGATACCCAATTACTGCAACCGCATCACCACCGGCAGCAGCAAGAACTGAAACTTCAGCACTATAATCTGCTTTGCCATCTTCGTGAGCAGCTACTGTTGTAACACTAATGCCATGAGCTTTAACTGCTGCTTCATAAACATCAGCCAAACCTTTTCCATAGTCATTGTTAGTGTAAGTAATAGCTACACTTTTTATTTTTCTATCTTTTGTAATGTCAGCTAGAATTTGACCTCCTCTTGCATCAGAAGGTGCCGTTCTAAAGAAATACCCTTTATCGTCCAAAGTAGTTAATCCTGGAGAAGTAGCTGATGGTGAAATCATTACAACACCATTTGGTACTGCAACGTTTGAAGCTATAGCACCAGTAACACCTGAACAGTCAGCACCCATAATAGCTGCTACACCATCAGAAATTAATCCTTCAGCTGCCGAAGTAGCTGCAGCTGAGTCAACACATGTTGAGTCGGCTCTAACTGGAGTAATAGTTTTTCCACCTAATAGAGAACCTGAATCAGAAGCTTCTTTAAAAGCAAGCTCAGCTGAAGCAGCCATAGCAGGTGTAAGAGATTCAATAGGACCTGTAAATCCTAATATAATTCCCATCTTAATAGCGTGTCCATCTGCAAAAATGTTTGTTGTAAAAGTTGAAACAAACATAAAAGCAGCAACAAATAGTTTTTTCATATTTTTCCTCTTTTATTATTAATTGTTAATAATTTCTATAAAATGAAATTAAAGACTATTAATTTAATTATTCAACTGTAAAATTATTTTATTTTTTGAAGTAAAAACACTGAACTTACAACGATTATTCCACCTATACCAAATAGTAAGGTTGGTATTTCATTAAATATTAAAAATGTCTGTACTAAACCAAATATAGGAAATAGAGAATAAAAGGGCAAAACCTGTCCAACAGTATAAAATCTATAAAGGTAAAAAGTTGTCATATGTGCAAATATCGTAACTAGGATTGATGAGTGTAAAATTAGAAGCCATGTAAACGGATTAATATTTTTTATATGATTTAAAGAATTTCCTTCTACAAAATATGAAATAATAAATAAGACAATTAAACCAGTTAAACTCATATATGAACTTGTTAGTTTGATGTCTAAATTTTTTAAATGCCTAGCAAAGACCTGTGACAAAGCAAAGCAAAGAGCCATACATGCAGTTAAAAATAAAGCATAAACTTGGTTTTTTAAATTTGGATCAAAACCAATAATAAATACTCCTGAAAAGGCAACAATAATAAGAAACCATTTTTTTATACTTATGCCCTCATTAATAAACAAGGAGCTTGCAAGCACACCAAATGGTATAGCTAATTGTGCACCAATAATTATAGGTGAAACAGTTTGAGCTTCATACAAAGCAAGATTCATAAAAACAAATACCCCAACCCCCATTAAAATTGAAAATCCAAATAGAGATAAAAAGTATTTTTTATCTGGTATTTCAAATCGCCAAAAAGGTAATAAGCATAAAAAAACAATACCCATCCTTATTGAAGCCATTAAAATTGGTGGAAGACTCGAGTTTAATGCAAGTTTTCCCAAAGGAAAAGCACTGCCATGTAAGAAGTTTATTAAAAGAAGTAAAACTATATGTTTGATTAACACTTTTATCTCATTGAGAATGGATCAAGGGTCGGCTCATTAGAGGTATAATACCAAGTTGTTTTTACTCGTGTATAATCTTTTATAGATTCTACACCTGCTTCTTTTCCAAATCCACTGTCTTTTATACCTCCAAAAGGAGCTGATGGAGAAATAAGTCTATAGGTATTTACAAATGTTATGCCTGCCCTTATTGCTTTTGAAACTCTTAGTCCTCTTGAAAAATCAGCAGTATAAACTCCAGAACTTAATCCATATTGGTTATCGTTCATTTTTTTTATAACCTCATCTTCAGTTTTAAATTTCATTACAGATAAGACTGGTCCAAAAAGTTCATTCTCAGCAGTAGGTAGGTTATGATTATCACATTCAATTATAGTAGGAGGGAAATAGTATCCTTCGTTAGAGAAAGAGTGCCTTTTACCACCACACTTTATTTTTCCTCCTTGTTCCACAGTAAGTTTTATATTTTTTTCAATTACTTCTAATTGTTTGAAATTACTTACTGGTCCCATTTCACTATCTGGATCCATGGGCGCTCCAATTTTAATTTTTTTTGCTCTTGAGGCAAGCTTTTCAAGAAACTCATTATATATTCCATCTTGCAGGTATAATCTTGATCCCGCAATACAACTTTGTCCACTCGCTCCAAATATTCCTGCAGTAATTCCATTAATTGCATTTTCTTGGTTAGCATCTTCAAAAACAGCAACAGGACTTTTTCCTCCAAGTTCTAAACTTACTTCAGATAAGTTTTCCGCAGAATTTCTAATAATATGTCTTGCAGTTTCAGGTCCTCCAGTAAAAGCAACTTTCTCTACTAAATTATGAGTAGTTAAAGCTTTTCCACAAGGATCACCAAAGCCAGTTAAAATATTTACAACTCCTTTAGGAATTCCTGTTTCTTCTATTAGTTTTGCAAATTCAAATAAAACAGCTGGCGCTAACTCTGAAGATTTAATCACAACAGTATTTCCCATAGCCAAAGCTGGTGCTAATTTTGTCACTGTTAATAACATTTGAGAATTCCATGGAATGATTGCGGCTATAACGCCGATAGGTATTCTTGTTGTTATGGCCTGTATATTTGGTTTGTCTATAGGTAATACAGTTCCCTCAACTTTATCTGCTAGACCTGCATAATAATCATAATACTCTGCAATGTAGTTTGCTTGTTTTTTTGTTTCTCTAAAAAGTTTTCCAGTATCAATTGTTTCTATTTTTCCTAATAGTTCAGCATTTTCTCTAAGCTTATTACCAATAGCTCTTAAAAAATTTCCTCTTTCTCTAGGTAGTAACTTCGACCATTCACCCTCAAAAGCTTTATGAGCAGCATTAACTGCTTTATCAACATCTTTTGCACTCGCCTCTGGAACTTTTGCCCATGGTTTATTGTTTTCAGGGTTTAAAGTTTCAAAAGTTTTTTTACTTTCTGAATCAATCCAAGATCCATCAATAAACATTTTATATTCTTTAATTTGCATGACACTGATCAAAAAATTTTTTTAAAGTTTTATTATATTCATTGGCACTTTCAATATTGCAAAGATGTTTTCCATTTATTATCTCAACATATTGACTACCTTTAATTTTGCTACTTAAATTTTTACCCATTTCAGGAGTTGAACCTACATCAAATTGACCTGTAGTTACAATTGTATTAATATTAATTTTATTAAGAATTTCATCATCATCTTCATAAAAAACAAATAATTTGTATGCTTTTAATAAATTTTTTTGATTATTGTCTTCCAGCATAGAATATATTTTTTCATAAATATTTTTATTTTCTTTTATAAATTCAGCTGTAAACCATCTTATTAAAGCTCTTCTTTTTGAAGCAGGCCTATCAATTTTCATTAATTCAAATCTGTTTTGTACGATTCTACTTTGCTCTTTAGTTCTTTTATAAATTGAACCATGAAGGTTTAATGAAAATAACTTATCAGTATATTGAGATGCAAAATGTCTAGCAATAAGTGAACCTAAAGAGAAACCAACTAAATGAAATTTTTCTAAATTTAATTCAATAATTAAGCTTAAAAGCTGTTTGGTAAAATCTTCGAAGGTTAAATTAGCTTTATGCAAGGGTGTTTTTCCATGCCCTATTAGATCATAAACAAGAATACTATTATTTTTGAAAAATTTTATTTGTGGAAACCAAATTTCTTTAGTTAAACCAACTCCATGGATGAAAACTATCGGGATCGTATTATCTTTTTTAATAAAATTATATGAAGTTTTGTATTTATCAGAAGTTTCAGCCATAGTTATTTATTTAGAAACTTTTAATCCCATTTCTTTCATGTCTTGATATCTATCACCAGTCCTTGCATGTGCTCTTCCACTGGAAGCCCCACCGATTGCAATTACTATCTCATTGTCAAAAGGAGCATCATGAATAGTAAATTCATGAGTTAAGTAGTAAGGTCTTAAACCAGAGTCTGTTTTGTGCATCATGGGAATTGAAATTTTTGTTCCAGCTGGTCCTCTAGTGTTTGTAAAACTTAAATATGAAGTTCCACCTACTGCATCTCTAAATTTATTACCAAACCTAAGTGTATGAATAAATGCTGAAGCGTGTTCAATTTCACCATTTAACCCAACCGTACCTGCTTTACCATAAGCTAAAATTTTTTCAGGAGAACCAATTTCTTTTATTAGTTCTGGGACCAATATATCTCCTAACTTAGGTGCTAAATCTAAAATAATTGGTTTTAAATTTTCAACAAAACCTTGGCCTTGCCAAGGATTTTTAAAAACAGCAGCAACAGATACCAATAGAACTGGTTCTTTAGCTTGCTTACCACCTTCTATAAAAGTTTTATCTACAAACTTTGTAAATTTTCTTAATTCTAATTTCATTATTTTTTTCTATGTTTAAAACTATCTTTTCTAAAACTGTATAGTGCTTTAGGGTCTACATCAACATCTATGACAGCAGGTTTATTGCATTTTAAAGCTGCACTTACAGCTTCACTTATCTCAGAATTTTTCTTTACCTTAAAACCTTTGGCTCCATAAAGTTTTGCAACCTCATCAAAAGGAGGGCTAGATATATCAGCTCCTAAATATCTTTTCCCATAAAAGTCTTTTTGATATGCTTTTTCAGCTCCCCAACTTTTATTGTTCATTATAATTGTAATTGTATTTATTCCATATTCTACAGCAGTGCTAAGTTCTGAAATTGTCATACCAAAACCACCATCTCCCATAAGGCTAATTACAGTTTTTTTTGGTTTTGCTACTTTGATTCCTAGTCCACAAGCAAATGAAAAACCTACTAGACCAAAATCTAAGGGAGTAAATAGAGATGGTGGATCATAATATTCAAGAGCATCCGTTGCTTGAAGACAGAGAGTACCAGCATCTAAAGTAATTGCAGAATTTTTAGGTAGGACATTTCTTAATTGTTTAAATAATCCTGATGGCTGAATAGGAAAATTTTTTTGATTAATAGTAATATCTCTATTATTTAAAAAATTAATTCTTTCATTTAAATAATTATTTGTCCAATTTTTTATATTTAAAGTAATTTTTTGTTTTTTGATTTCATTAAAAATTTGATTAGTAGCAGTAGCTGCATCAGCATGAATGCCAACAGCAATTGGAAAATATCTTCCAAGCATTTTTTTTTCTAATTCAACCTGAATTATTTTAGCTTTTTTATTTATATTATCATAAGAATAAAATGTTGAATTAAAACCAAGTCTCGTTCCCAAAGCTATGATAACGTCTGCTTCTTTTACAAGTTTAGAAGCAACAGGATTTCCTCTGGGCCCCATTTGTCCAGCATTTAGTTTATGATTAAATGGTATAGCATCGCCGTGACCTGCGGCTGTTACCATTGGTATATTCAATAATTCAGCCAATCTAATCACGTCTTTGTATTTACCAGTATATTTGATTCCACCCCCAGCTATTATTACTGTTTTTTTGGATCTATTAATAATTTTTACTGCTTTTTTAATATTTTCTGATTTTCCTTTAATTGAACTTTGGTCCTCATAAGATTTTTTTTGATCAATATTAAAGTGTGATGATTGAGCTAAAATATTTCTTGGTAAATTTATACAAACAGGACCTCTTCTTGGAGACATCGACAGATTGAAAGCTTTGTTAAATATATGAGGTATTTTATTTACTTTGTTAACCACCCACGTTTTTTTTGTTATAGGTTTAAATAAAGATTGTTGATCTAAACCCTGAAAAGCATCTTCCATTTTCTCTTTGGTAGAAAATGAACCGGCAATTGAAATAACTGGAGAAAATGCGGCTTTAGCTTGGGCTATGCCTGTAACTAAATTTGTTGCGCCTGGACCATTTTGGCCCGCCAGTATAATACCCGGTTTATTAGAAACTCTTGCATATCCATCTGCCATATGCGTTCCAGTTCTTTCGTCTCTTACACCTATAAACTTGATTTTCTTTTCATGATATA
>MDSV01189781.1_pt1 | contig 15262 bp, 15 predicted proteins | sample 810851 | NCBI WGS metagenome assembly MDSV01 (sample SAMN05326640, study PRJNA326480) | marine metagenome | isolation source: seawater | place: Atlantic Ocean: North East | collected 2012
TATTTATCTTTTTTTAAATTATTTTTATTAATAACATCAATTTGATTATAGTCAGTAATGATAATAATATTATTATTTGTTTTTAAATTAATTTGATATAAATTTTTTTCATAATTCCATATATCAAAATATAATAATGAAGGATTTTTTTTATTAATACTAAAAATATGAATAGTATATTCACTATAACAAAATAAATAATTATCATTTTTATCAAATTCTAAACTATTGATTGTGCTATTATAAAATCCTCTATAAAATAATTTAATAATTTTATTTTTTTCATAATCATAAAGTTTTATAACATTACCATTAATAGATACACTAGCAATATATTTATTATTATTAGAAACTTTTATAAATTGTATATTATTATCATGATTTTTTATTAGTTTATTGTTATGTGTATCACAATTATATATATTAATATATCCGTTATTATTAGAATATACTAAAAAATTATTATTGGATAAATCAAATAAATTATTGGATTTATTTTTAAATTTGAATTTATTTAAATATGATAAATTTGTAAAATTATAAATGTAAATATAATTAGAGTCTGACAAAATAATATATTTTTTATTTATTTTAATAGATTCAATTTTATTTTGTATTTTAATATTTGCTATATATTTTTTTTTTAAGTCATCATAAATATTTAATGTATTTAATAAATTATTATCACCAACAATAAATATAATATTTGTATTATAATAAATTTCTACAATATGTATTTCCTGAGTTTTTTTTTCAACTATTAAATTATTTTTATAAACACCAATTATAGAAAATCCGTCATTTTTTCCTAAAGATATAAGAGTTTTATTTTGATTTATTCCAATATAATTAATAATCATATATTATTAATATTAAAATTGATTTAAATATATTTATATATATTATATAAATAAAAATGGAATTCTGTAATAGTTGTTCTAATAAAATGAGCATAAAATGGAAAAATGATGAAACAAATGAGAATGAAAAATTATTAATTTATTATTGTGTCACTTGTGGTTCAGTTAAAGAATATAATAAAAATACAATTGTAAATCCTAAATTATATCAACAACAATATGAAATTGATAAATCATTTATATCATTTAATAATGATTTATTATGTTCCGATCCAACATTACAAAAAATAGATAATCCAGATATAAAATGTCCTACTTGTAAAGATAGTAAACCTCAAGATATAACATATTATATTTATGATATCGATAATATGAAATATTTATATATATGTTGTCATTGTAAGAGTTCTTGGAAAACAGAATAAATATTAAATTTATTTTTTATATCTTCCAGCCCATTTAGTTTTAACTTTTATTGAGCTACCTGGAGATATAACTTCAAATGTGAATTTTTTATGTTCATCTGTTATATTTTCAGTAATTTCATCTTCTCTATCAATTTTTAAATTAACATCATTTGGTGATGTTTCCCAAGGATTATATAAAGCATAAGCTTTATTAAGAGATTTATGTATAATATTATAATATACTATGCCATCTGATGTTGTTTCAACTTCTTTTAAAATAAAAGGTTGAGGTCGTCCACCAAATCGTCTATCAAAACTATCATTAGTAATAGTTTGAGTTATATAAAAAACTTTATCAGTATTATCAAATGACATTCTCCAAACATAAGATGAAGGAGCATCATTGAAATTTCCATAATATGATGAACTATCTCTAAGATAGACATTATTAGAAATTTCTGGATTACTTGTATAGTTCGACATGAAACTTACATAATTTTTATATCCATTAGGATGTGTAGTAATTCTAGTAGGAGATACTCTTTTTATATTAAATTTAGTTCTAATTCTAACATATCCCCAGTATCCTCTTGGTGGGTAATTAGCAGTATCAAAACTCCTCCATGAGGATTTAATTAAAAAATTAATATAAAATTGAGGATAAAATGGATGTGGAATGGTGGATAACAGATAATTTTTTAAATTTAAACTATAATTATCTGGATTTTCTTCACTATATATAAGATCTAATACATTTAATTTTCCTCTATCTATGATTTGGTCTTTAAATTCTCTAACTGTTAGTTTATCATCTGTATTTTCAAAATTATACCAACCATCTGGATCTAAAATAAAATCAAAACCTGTTAATTTGTTGCCGGTAGGGTTATAATTAAGCCCTTCTCGTTGATATTTTCCAATAATATAATCTTTATCTTGAGGTACACCACTCTTAATTTTCCACGAAGAATATAATTCAGTATTATGATACGGATTAGTTGTATTTTTATATTTTGATTCTATTTTATATAATGTTAAACCATTATGTATTTTTTTTGAGACTTTTGCAAAATATACTGGTTTTTCTTCTACATAATTTATCATACCATTGACTTTTACAGGAGGAGGAGGAGGCATAGTTTCATTATAATCAGAATTATTCATATGATTTTCTAATAAATCTGATATTTTACCATCTTTTAAATTTGTATATCCTGTTCCAAAGGTGCTAAAATATTCTATGAAATATTTTTTAACACCTTGTATAATATGTGGTTTTTGATATATTACTAAATCGTCATTACACGCTAATTGGTCATGGTGCCCGGCTTTGCACGCTGCGATCCCACTCTCATGAACTGAACCCGTATAACCCCATTTAGGCCAGTATTGTTTTACTGTGCCCCCCGTCCTAATTGTAGGTGCAAAACTACCTGATGTGACACTTGCTAAAGATATACCAGTATAATTATGCCAGGCAGAGTTTGTAAAAGCTGGAAATATAGCTCTATCAAAAAACCACTGTTTTTTAAAACCTCGTCCACTTCTATGTCTTGGTTCAATTCCGACATTAGCAACGGTCTGAACATCGCGCGAAAAATGTATACATGATAAATCATGTATTGTTTTCATAAATGGTGATAATTTAGAAAATCTAAAATATAGAATTAAACCATGAGGATATCGCAGGGGTTGTTGTGATCCTGGATATACATTTGGATCTTTAGGTGATTGATGAGGCCATTTATTACCAATAATTGTTTCCTTAAATTCCTTAGTATGAAATTCAGGTTTATAAATAGCGTAAAGTTGACCTGATGTGCCATTACCATCATAATATAAATAATCAATATATTTATTATTTTTTAATATTTTAATTTTACGATTTCTTAAATCCGAAGAAGTTTCTGCATATGGTATTACTAAACGTAAATATGCTATTTTAAACATAAATGTTTCATTACCACCAGGTTCAGTATTAAAATCTTCAATCTGTTTAATTCTTCTTAAAATGTCTGCTTTAACTAAAGGAAAATTTTTTTTAGCAATAGCAATATAATTTTTTTGTGTTGGAAATTTGTTTATATCTAAATGTTCTAAAGCATCACATTCTTCTAATTGTTGTATATTACCACCTATTAATTTATATATATTATTACTTTGATTTAATTTATTTAAAAAATCAAAAAAACTAGATATACCATTTATTGTATTTTTAAAAAATACAAGATTTGCTCTATTTAACTGGCTTATATCTATTTCATTACCAATAAGTGTTTTTATTTTTGGTAGTAGGAGTAATAAACAATAATTTAATAAAACTTTTTCTAAATTTAGACTCATTGTTCTATAAAATTTTAAACCATATAATACCGGAGTTAATTCATTACATAATAAATTACCACCATAGAGTTTTTCATTAGATTTTATAGATAATATTATTAGTAGTGCTAATATAATACAAAATACTCTCATATATATTATATATATTAAAAAAAACTTGTAAAAAAAAATCATAAAATATATAAATTAAGTTGTTAAATATTGTTTTAATAAATTTTTATATTCTTTAGAAGTAGTTTGATTAAAACTTAAATCTAATAAATTAAGTGGACCCCAGGATTCCTCAGAAAATTGTCTTATTGTAAGATTATAATCATCATTGTCAAAATGATACCATTTATCAGGATCAAGAACAAATCCTTCAAAATTATGCCAGTTATGAAATCGTTTATTAAATAATTGGCCGACTTCTAATTCAAAATTATTTCCATCATTAGAACTTACTCTACCGGTGGAAGGATCACCTGGTGCTCTATTTAGACCACTCATTTGATAATGTCCTATAATATGTTCCTTGTCAAAATTAAAATTTATTACATCATCTAATTTTAATTCATCAAAATTACCAGAGTTTTTTCGCTTAATATTAGTTGGAGATTTGGTAAAACTTAAGGTATTTTTAAGTTTAAACTTATACATATTTAAGGATTCTGAATTAATTTTGATATTTTTTTTAGAAATTTGTGTTAAATATTCAGGTTTTTTAAAGTGTACGCTTGAATTCATATATTCTACATCCGAAAAATTTTTAGTATTTTTTAAATGATCTGGAACTAGAGTATTATATTCTGACTGATTATAATGTTCATCTAAAACATTAGTTATTGAACCTTCATTTAAGAATTTATATCCAGTCCCATAATAATCAGCATATGCAATATAGTATTTTTTTTTACCATCAATTACTTCTGGAAGTTCAATAGGACAATCTGAGCAATCTTTTGGAAGAGCATCATTCCGGTTAGGGTCCCACTCCCAACCGTATTTATTATTAGCACAATGTTTACTATTGGTATTACATCTATTATCGAGGGGGACAATTGATTTAAAACGATCATAAAATTCACTACGTGTCTGTGGATGATACTTCAAAAAGTAAAAACTTGTGTTTTTAAAACTATCATTATTTTCTGCTTGTGCAGTCCAATTAGGAAATATAGCATTATTAAAAAACCATAGTTTATAATTCCTAATTACATTATATATATCTCTTCTAAAATGAATAAAAGATAAATTATGAACAGTTTTAACCCAGGTAGGTGCATTTAAAAATCTTAATGCTACAATTGGAGAAATTTTAACACCATTACTATCTGTTTTTGGAGTAGGAGATTTATGAGGCCAATTCATAAATTTAACAATATTTCCATCACTTAGTTTAACATCACTTTGTATAGTTTCTATGAATTTAATTTTTTTATATTTTATAAAAGGTTTTTTATGTTTGAAAGACATAGTAATATAATCAATATTTTTATTATTGAGTAATTGAATTTTTGTATTGTCACCTGGTATTTTCCGTGCATTTGGTAAAATTAGTATTAGATAATCTAAAATATATTGATTATATGTATTTGTATCTGGTGATGAAAGATTAGTTGTTCTGGCTTCAAGTAGGTTAATATACCTAATAATGTCTTGTTTAGCTTGAGTTAATTTATTATTAAAAATAATTTTATATCGTTCTTTTAAATAATTATATTTAGGATGTATATATTTGAGAACTTCACATATAGTTTTTTTAAATTTTATTTGTCTATTACCTCCAATTAGTTTAGAAATAATAGGTTTTTCAGTATTATTATCAATTTTTTCGATATAATCACTAAAATTATTAATTTTATTTATTTCTATTTTAATAAAGTTTAAACTCTCTTGATTTAATTTATCATAATCAATTAATATAGCAGAACCTTCTATTTTTTTAATTTTATGTAGTAACTGTAACTGAGCATAATATAATAAATATGGTTTTATATATTTAGTAGATGCATAAATAAATTTTAAATGTTTTATGTCTTTAAAAATTTGCTCTCTATTTTCTAAACTTGAACACTGTTTTCCTCCAAATAGTAGATTATTGGAGTAAATAAAATATAATATAAGTATAATAAATAGTATAATATGCAATACTTTCATATAATATATATATATTAAAAAAAAAATATAATATAAATTAGTAAATATTTATTAATGATGCTCCATTACCTTCACAACAATATTTATTAATTTTTAGATTAAAATTTTGTAATATTTTATTGGTAATAATTTCATGTTTTTGTAGATCTTGAATGTGAATAAAATTATGAATATTTAAATATGTTATATTTGGAAACATATGGTCTTTGATGATAGGATTATGTTTATTTTTAAGATATTTTTTTACTTCATATAATAATGAATCTATGTATTTTTGAGTAATATTATCGTGATATTTACAAATAATAATAGGGTATTTTATTAATGAACATTTTAAAGGAAAATGTGATTTATAAATATTATAGAAATTTTTAGATATTGAGATAATTTTTAAAAAATCAATATTTTTTTTACAAATAAAATTATTTTTATTAAATTGTTTAAATATTTGAAGAATAATATTATCAATACAAATAATTTTATCCATATATTATATTATAATTATTTAAATATTATATTATAATTATTTAAATATTAACAATAATTTTATTAGCTAATAAATTAATAATAATTTTAAGTGAATCATAATTAGTAATATTATCAATATTATATAATTCCTGGGTAGTATTATTTATAATAATACCTATATAATTATTAAGTTTAAAATCAAATTTTGTATTATTCACGAAGTTTTCATCGTAATGTTCTAAACAATAATTATTAAATTCATTATTAAGAGAATTAGAAATAGATGAATCATCAAGAATAATGGTATTAAATTTAAGTATGTATGTTTTATTTAAAATATTAATAATATAACTGGTAATATTGTTATTATTTTTGATGACATTAATAGAGATATTATCAAAAATATAATTATTAGTGATAAAATATTTTATATCATTTTTAAGAATATCCCAGATATTTTTATTATTTTTTGTGTTCCATTTAATATAAGTGATTATAATAGTATTTTTATTATTTGAATGAAATGCTTTATTTAATATAGTTTTGATTTTATTTTTAACATCAAATGAATTAAAAAATCCATCTATTAGGGTTGTCATAATTAGTATATTTTTTATATTAAAAATCAATTTTTTCTAATTTATTTTCTAATTCAGAAAGAAAATCTTTTATGATATCAATAAAATCATTATCTAATTTAGAACAGCAGTTTTCAAATAGATTAAGATTTAGTTTAAGTGGTCTAGAAATATCTTCAACGAGTAAATTAAATACATATCCTAATGGAAATTCTTTCATAACTTGGTAATCATCTTTGGCATTTTTTTTGAATGATATTTTATCGATAGAATATCCAATTTCTTCAAGTTCAGAATCAAAATATAGTTTAAATTTATCATAATCGTGATTATCTGTAATTTTTTCTATTAATTGATTAATTCTTGTAATTTTATTTTTATATGTATGAGTTAGATTAGATTTTTTTTGAATAAAGTTATTACCGGTTTTTTTCTTTTTTCTACGAATTGTGCCTTTACCTCCTATTTGGGAGTTCATATGATTATAAAGAATAAATTGTTTTTAAGTAAAAAAATAATATAATTAAATAGAAATTGGACTAAATTTTATGGTTTAAAATATTTTTTATGATAACCACAATATGTAAAGTTTGTAAGTTTTATTGTCATTCTTCCACATAACTGTCCGTTATTGCCTTTATTAGCAGGACATTTAATTGGTTTTGTAAGTGTTTTTACATCTAAACAAACTGGTGTTTGAGTTTTAGTATTTAGAGATTTAGGACTATTTAGATTGGTAGATTCATCTGAAGATTCATCATCATCTGTATCTAATGCTGATTCTACTTGGGGTGATTCTGTTTCATAATTTTCTTGAAAATCATTATTTAGCTTAATTTTATGATTATTATAAATAGAATCTACATCAATTTTATAGGTATCTGCGATTTGATTACAAATTTGTTTTAAGATATTGTTAATTTTTTTATAAAGTTGTTGTTCTTTATTGTTATTAAGATTAGATATTTGGTTAGTAGTATATCGTTGAATTTGTTTTTCTAATTCTTCTTTTTCTTCAGATGATACATTAAGTAATGAATTAATTGTATCAATTTCTTTTTGTAAAGACATATCCATTTTATTAAAAATAAAAAAAAATCAATTTTTATAAATATTATTTATATGTTCTAAAAATAATATCAAATATAGGGTCAATTAAAAAATAGTTAGTGCGAGGATATATATGATGATTAGTGTGTTTTCTTTTTAAATATTTAAAAAATTTAAAGTGTTTCCAAATACTATTAGGTGTATGATATTGACTATGAAAATAAAATGATAAATAGGCTAAAAATAATTGGAATATAATAATATTTTTATCAAAAATATATGAATTTGCTAGTAAACATAATAAATTACCATAAAAATAAAAATCAATATTTTCAAAAATTGAGTTATAATTTACAATCTCGGTTATATCTATTCTAGAATATGTTTTATGATGTTTTAATTTATGTGTCTTAAAATATTCAGTTGTATGTTGTATATTATGAATAATATATTGTTGAAATATGAATATATAATAGGCTAATATATAATTTAAATAATTCATTATGATTTATATATATATATATATATTTTTAAATATATAATGATTCTAATGTGACTTGTTCTCTAACTAATAATTTATAAATATCTTGGATTTGTTGTAGTAAATCATAATCTTCTATGATATTACAAATAGATTTAATATTTTCTACAATATTGTTAATTTTAATTATATTTTTGATAAAATTACCTTCATATTGACAATAATGTTTAATTTCATGAAGAGATTTTTTTTGAATCCACATATATGCTGGTTGAATAAATTCAAGATTAATATTCCAATCAGTTTTTGTATTTAGATGATATTGGGATTCATTATGTTCAAATTTTGTAGAAAGTGATTTAATTTGTTTAATAACATTAATACAATTAGTTGGAATATCTAAATCATATAGTGTGATATTTTCACCTTCAATTGTTTTTTCTTCTATAAATATGGATAAGACAGCAATTATTTCTGATTGAGATAAATTATGTAATAATTTATTAATAATAATTTCTGTTAATAATATTTCATTACATTCAGCAATTTGTTTTGCGACAGTTCCTTTTTGTGTAATAATTAAATCATTATAATGATTAAAATAGTTATTTGTATCTAAATTAAAAATATTAACTGAATCATTAAAAGTAATGTAATCAGATTTATATAAAAAATCAATAATACAATTAATTTCTTGTGAATTAATATTATTTAGATAATCTATATTATTTTGAATATTATTTTTTTTTTGGATAAGTTGATTATATTGTTTAAAAGAATTATAATGTGAATCAAAATCATCAATTTTTGATTTTATTTTATCTTGTTCTTGTTTCATTTTTTTTAGTTTTTTATTGTTAATTTTAATATATGAATCATTAATAATGGAATCATGATTACTATAAATTTCTAATTCTTTATAATAATCTAAAGTAAGATTAAAATCTTTAATTTGTTGTGAAATTTGTTTTAAATCATAATCATATGATTTAAGATTATTAATATTATCAATATTATATAAACTAATATTTAAGAAATTATCTAATTTAAGATTTTTAGAGTCTATAATTTTTAGTATAAAACTATAGGTAAAATAAAATTTAGATATAATTTGAAATGGTTTTCCAACTAACATATTTTTGAGTGTTAATTGTTCTGGATAATCATGAATAGGTAACATTATAACTGTGCCTACTTTATCTAATCCACGTCGTCCAGCACGACCAGCAATTTGAAGAAATTCATCAGTTCGTAAATAACGATGTCCTCCATCAGAATATTTCATTAAACTAGTGAATACAGATGTTTTAATAGGTGCATTAAATCCTACAGCAAATGTTTCTGTAGTGACAACTAATTTAATTAAACCTTTTTCTAATAAAATTTCAACTATTTCTTTTAAAATTGGTATATATCCAGAATGATGAACTCCAATACCTTTTTTAAGTAAATCTCTAAGTTGATTATATTGTGTAGTTTGTTCGTATAATTTTTTAAATGGAGCGATTTTATTATCAAAAATTTTAATGACTTCAGCAGATTCTTCAGATGTAAGAAGATTTCTTTGAATTAATTTACTATAACTATCACATTTAGCTCTAGAAAATAAGAATAATAATGCTGGAAATAAATTTTGTTCTTTTAAAAAATCAACAAAAGGATTAATTAATTTAGATATAGGAGTCATAGTATAATTTTCTTTAATTGAATCATAATTCATAAATTTTTTATCACTATTTCCAATTTGAACTAAATTGTGATTATTATAATAATAATAATTAAGTGGAACATTACGACCTGATTTTTGAATTAAATTAATAGGTTTTTCTTTTAATTGTCCTATCCATAATGCGAAATCTTCTGCTTTATGAATTGTAGCACTCATCATAATTAAATTAATTGATTTAGGTAATAAAATAAGAGTTTCTTCCCATACTAAACCTCTATCATTATCATTAATATAATGAATTTCATCCATAATTACTGTATCTATTTCATTTAGTGTAATATCAATAAAATCTTGATTTTCTTTATTGTTAGAATAATCATTATATAACATATTTCGTAAAATTTCAGCGGTGCAAATTAAAATTTGTGCGGTAGGATTAAATTTAATATCTCCAGTAAAAATACCAACAAGTGACGAACCAAATCTTTCACTAAATTCTTTATATTTTTGATTTGCTAAAGCTTTAATTGGACTTGTATAAATTACTTTTTTATTTTTTTTTAATGTATTATGAATACCATAAATAGCATTAACTGTTTTACCAGAACCTGTAGGACAACAACATAATACATTTTCATTTTGTTGTATTTTATAACAACCCCATAATTGAAAATTATCTAATTTATAACTAAAAATATCTAAATCATCTATATTATGATTACATATATCATTATCATTATAAACTGTTAAGTAATCCATAATATAATATATATTTAAATATCTAAATCATTTATTTTTTTTATCATATATATATATATATATTATGGACTATAAAAAAAAATATTTAAAATATAAGTTAAAATATTTAAAATTAAAAAGCATAAATAAATCATTAAAAGGTGGTAGTGACGCCGGTCTTCGTCATGAGTTACGAGATGAATTAATAAATAATATGTACGTAATAAAAGAATTAAGAAGACAATTAGGAATCCCTGATAATGCTTCTGAACGTTATTATAAAGATGATTTTGATGACAATTATGAGCTTTCTGAGAAAGTAACTGCAACCAGACAAATAATAGAAAGATTACAGGGAGAACTATATGAACGCGATGAAGAAAGAGAAAAATTAACAACACGATTATTTGATTACGAACATAATAATAATAATAATAACAATAATAATGATTCTGATAGTAATGATAATAATACTCATACTAACAGTGAAATATGCGCTAGTCTAGAGGAAAAATTTACAGGTCCTATTAGTCTTGAAATATTAAAGACACCTATAATTGCTACGGATGGTCACAGTTATGAAAAGGATTCACTAAAATTATTGTTTAATAGACAACCAGAAGCTAGGTCTCCTTTGACACGAGAACTTTTAAAGTCTAAAGACAATCGTAAGAATATCACTTTACAATCTGGATTGGAAGAACTAAAACGTAAATACAGGTGTAATAATGATTAAGAAATAAATTGATATATATATAAACTATTTAAATTAAAAAGAATATAATTAAATAATGGAGTATCAAGAAAACTTTCAAAAGTTTTTAAAAAAAATGAATGATAAAAAGATTGACTGGGATAAAAAAAATAGTTGGGAAACAGATATAGAGAATAGTATTAATAATAGTGTAGGAAAGTTTATTAATTATTTTTTATCTTAATGGAAAAATAATTAAAAATTACTTGGAATGAGGACGTGCCCATAAATGTTTAATTTTGCTTTGTGCTTTTCTAATACGATTTTGCATATTTTCATAACATGGTGAATTATGATTATTTTTAATATCTGAAATATTTTTTTTATGTTCTTGTATACGATAAAGGGCTTTTTTTCTTTGATCATCAATAAAGAATTGTTGTTTTTTAATACGATAACGTCTATTATTTATTGATTCTTGAATTTTTAAACGTTGAAGTGTATCAACATATGAATTTTGAGGAAGATTATAATATGGTGTAGGTGTTTTAGATTTTAGTTTATTATATATTTTAGGTTTTATTTCATAATGAACTTGGTCTGAAGCTTTAACGTTGGCAATAACGGGTGATAAAATAGAGTTTTGTTTAAGTTTTTTAGGTTTACTATTAATAATATCAGGTAATGGACTAATATTATATTTTTTTCGTTTAATCTGAGCATATGTATTAATTTCTGGTTGTAAATCTAATGGTTTTTTTAAAGAATTTTCTAATATTTTTTCTTTATCAAAGTTAGGTAAATTAAAATCTAGTTTTAATTTATTTAATATGATATTCCAATCATTAATAGTATATGGAACAGTTTTAATATTATATTTAACATATTTACGTTTATCATATACAATATCATAATAATCTAATAAATCTCTACTATTGTCCAGAAATGTATTTAAATCAAGTCTTTTAAGTTTATTTTTTTCGAACATTTCTTTTAAAATAATTTCAAGACGTTCTTGTATATTATTTGATATAAAATCATGACTATTATTATTTTTAGAAAAAGGATTTTTTCTTTGTATATTTTTTTTTAATTCATTCATATCTCTACCATTAAATGGATATTTATTATATAATAAATAAAATAAAACACAACCAATACCCCATACATCAATTTTATAGTCATAATACTGAGAACTCATTTGTTCAGGACTCATAAAATATGGTGTTCCTATTCTAGTGCTTGTGATTTTAGAATAATCTAAAAATTTAGATATACCAAAATCACAAATTTTAATATGACCTTCTTTTGTTATTAAAATATTTGATGGTTTAATATCTCTATGAATAATATTATTTAAATGTAATGAATTAATACCAACACATAATTTTAAAAATATATCAACAATTTCTTGTTGATTGCTAAGTTTATTGTCTTTAATATATTTATCTAAATCACCACCATCTATATATTCAGTAATAATACACAATTTATTATTATGAATAAATAAATCATAACATTTTAATAAATAATCATTATTATTTATTAATAAAATTTTAAGTTCATTTAATATAGATATTTTTGAATATCTATCAATATCTTGTATTTTAATAGATTTTAATGCATATAATTTACGTGTTTTAATATATTCTACTAAATATATTTTACCGAATGAGCCTTTATTTAAAAACTTAATAGTTTTATAATTATCCATAATCTTTATATATATATATACATATGTATAAGTATTTAAATAAATTATAATAATAGAAATATAAAAATACCATGAGATATGGTAAATTAGGTATATTATATAATAAAAATATGTATTTTGATTATTACTTTAAAAGTATAGAATTGGATAATAAAAAAGATAATATAAGTTGTAAAAATGAAAATTTAAATACGAAAATATTATTTTTTTATAGAATACAAAAGTTTAAAAAAAAATATTTACTATAAATATTATGGCAGATAATACAATAAATCGTTTATCAACATTTTTAGATCAACAGACTGAACAGAATAGTAATTCCTCTGAACTTGATAATACTATAAGACAAATTACAAATTTTCAAGATGAAATAGAGGCTACTAGAAGTGCTACAGATATTGAAAATAAAAATATTAAACAAACAGTAGAACCTTTAAAAACTGATACATCAAATCCAATATTTATAGACACTCAGGGAAATGTAAAATATAATACAGAACAAGATTTTTTTGCGTATGAAACAAGTATGAATATACAGTGGAGAAATAAAAAAGCTCGTAAAGTATTAATTTATTTAATTGATAAATTTAATACACCATTAATGATGTTTTTAAAACATGATGGTATGGCATTATGGAATAATAATCATTTAAACAATATGACATTCTATAAAAAACCTGTATTATTTAATGAAATAATAATACGTGATTATTATGATAATAATATGTATGATACTTATCCTTTTCTATCTGTTTATTATAAAATGAAATTAAATGAAGTATTAAAAAATAATTTAGTTAATGTATCAGATTATTTTATTTATGATTCATTAAGTGGTTTATTGGAAATAAAATCACAAACTTTGGAGGAAAATATAATTATGTTATATATATTTTTATATAAAAAAATAAAATCTACAGATGAATTTTTTAAAATGAAAAATTTATATATAAAGCAATTAAAATCTAGTTCAAATAGATTAAAAGAAATGGATAATTATATAAAAAATATAAATTTTAAACTTAATAAATACGTTTCTTCTATAAAAAATAAATAATATATAATATAATATTATTATGGATGCTGATAAAACACTATATAAAAGTATATATAAAAAAAATAAAGAAAGAGAATTAAAAAAAATAAAAGTATTTAATACAATATTAAAAAAATGTGAAAAAAAGATAAAATTATATGCTAATAATGATAAGTTTGAATGTTATTTTGAAATACCAAAGTTTTATTTAGGTGCTCCATTATATAATATAGACGAATGTGTATTTTTTATGATATATAAATTGAAAAATAAATTTAAAGTTCATTATTTTTCACCAAATGATTTAGTAAAACTAGGTATTCATGATGATGTTAATTCGGTAACAGGTATTTTATATATTTCATGGCAACATATAAAAGATAAATTAACAAAATTAATATATTAAATAAATAAATATATATAATATTTTTTTTTATTATATAAATTATATATGAACTTATTTGATGTAAATACCACAAATTTTTGTTTGAAATTATTATTTTTAGTGAGTATTATTATAATTATTTATAATTGCTATATAAATAATATATTTATTGGTGGTAATACTGCTAAAAAATATATTTATCATGAGTTACCTATAAAGACGATGGATAACAGTAATAAATATGCACTTTATCGATTTGAAATTCACCCAAATCTTGAGGAAAAACAGAATGCAGTCTATACGGTAGGAGACAAGGGAGTAAGAGTAAGTGATTTTTATAGTGACAATGGACCACAAGGACCACAAGGAATGCAAATGTATCCAAGAGATAACCACAGAAATAAGGATGCAATTGATAATAATTTTACAAGAAAGGATAGATTGGATAGGGTTTGGATACGGGGGCTGCCCCCCGCGGCAGGGCCGGGCGCTAACCAGATCCCTATTGAATCAAAAATACAATACTCCATATTCCGCGAGAATGTATATTATTATGAGGAAGAAATATCACCACCTTCAATTACTCCAACAACTTCAAGTGATACAGCGGTAGTTCCTACAACAACTTCAAGTGCTACAACAACAACTTCAAGTGATACAGCGGTAGTTCCTACAACAACTTCAAGTGCTACAACAACAA
>MDSV01246339.1_pt1 | contig 15261 bp, 19 predicted proteins | sample 810851 | NCBI WGS metagenome assembly MDSV01 (sample SAMN05326640, study PRJNA326480) | marine metagenome | isolation source: seawater | place: Atlantic Ocean: North East | collected 2012
CAGGCAAACAAGGCCCAGGTAATAAAAAGCGTTGAGAAGTTAATAGCTTTATCTGAAAAATACTATGATAGTGCATTATATGCAATTAAATATATCCCTATAAAGTCACGATTTTCAATCTTACTAGCCCTTCGACTTTACCAATCAATTGGTAAAAAAATAAAAAGGAATAAAAAAATATTTTTTTCTAATAAAATAAATACTAATAAATTTGAAAAATTCATTATTCTAAATACTTGTATCATAGAATTTATTTTCAAACATGTTTTTTCTTTCAATAGCAGGAAACATAATGCACAATTGCATGATGCTCTTAAAGGACTACCATTTATAAATGAAAAAATATGATATTGCAATAATAGGCGCGGGGTGCTCAGGATTAAGCCTAGCCTATAGGTTGTCTAATACTAATTTAAATATTTGTATTTTAGAATCAGGTAATCTACATAATAGGATTAGAAAGACGTGGTCATATTGGGATGTATATGATCATCCATTTAAAAAGCTAGAAAATAATTCATTAAATAATATTAACTGCATAAGCGAAGGTGAGTCTACAAATCTTAACTGCGAAAGATTTAATTATAAATCTATTGATTCAAAATCATTTGATAAGCATATTTTTGATACCATTGAATCATGTAATAATATTGATATATTCTTTGATACTAATATTAATAGTACAAAACCGATAGATAAATTCATTGAAATAAATTCTGATAATGAGGTTTATAATGTCAGCGAAGTATACGATAGTAGGCCAGATCGTATGAATGCTTCAATGTATCAAGTATTCTTGGGTTATTATATAAGTACTCAAGGCTCTAACAATACTATATCTCCAAAATTAATGGATTTTACAGATGATGACGATTTTAGTTTTTATTATGTTTTACCCTTCAATGATAATGTAATTCTAGTTGAGTATACATTTTTTACTCCCACAATACATAAAGCTGATGCTCTCAAAGATAAATTAGAGGCATATATTCATAATAGAGTTGCAAGTAAATATAATTTGATTAGGTCTGAGTATGGCGTTATCCCGATGACATCAATAATGCCCAAAATTGATCCAATTAAAAATATCTATAAAATTGGTATAAGATCAGGTGCTACTAGGGCGTCTACGGGCTACACATTCTTAAATATACAAAAACAGTCAGATTACTACGCAGATAAGATTAAGGGCCTAAAAGCCTCAAATGCATTATTATCTATAAAATCTAGATTACTTAGAAAAATGGACAATGTATTACTTAAAATAATTATGGATCAACCAAAAACTGCAAAAAGGATTATTTTTCGGATGTTTGCATTAAATAATGACAAAACAATAATAAAATTTTTATCAGATATCCCGTCATTATTTGATATCCTTAGAATAGTAGCTAATATGCCAAAATTAATTTTTATTAAATATGCAATCAAATCCTTCATCAGTAAAAAAATTTAGTAGGTTACAAGCCATTCTATTAACCAATCTGAGCTTATTATTTATAGTTATTTCTTTAGCACATCCAACCATTTTGAGCTATGACTTTCAATATTATCTATTACTTTTAACAGTTGCAATTATTGGAATACCACATGGTTTTTTTGACTATTCTATTGCTAAGAGATTGTTTAGCAATAATTCTAATTGGGTATATTTTTTCACTTTTGGTTATATTTTATTATCTCTTTTCTATCTTATTCTGTGGCTAAAATCCCCATTATTATCGATGATAGTTTTTTTATTAATTTCTATTTTACATTTTGGAATGGAGGAGCAACCACATATGAGATTCAATGAGATGAATTATTTTAAAACATTTTTACTCGGCTCGGTCCCAATAGTTATACCTATATTATTTCATACACAAGAAGTATTTTCTATATTCGAACAAATCATCGGAGTTAACTTCAGTCATATAAACATTAGTATATACTTTTATTTTTTTTATTTTTTATCCTTACTGGTTGCGTTATATTTTAATGGTACTAAGAAATCAATATTATATTTAATATTAATCCCAAACTTAATTCTTTTGCCTCCATTAGTTTCATTCATACTATATTTTTGTTTTTATCATTCAATCAAACATTATATTTTATCTATATATGAAGATAATTTAATCCCTGAGAGTTATTCAATTGGAGAATACTTGAATATTATTATTATTAGCTCTTTAGTTTTTACAGCAATAATTATTGGAATCTTTTACAATTACACAAACTATACTTTTGATATTATTATTGTAAGATATATTTTTATATTACTTGCTTGTCTTACATTGCCTCATTTATTACTCAATATCTATTATGATTCAAAAAAATAATTTTTATGATTTTTTTATTACTGGCGAAGGAGGGACTCGAACCCTCAACCTTTCGGAGCAGGTTTTGAATCTGCCGTGTATACCAATTCCACCACTTCGCCTTAGAATCATTGTAACAAATTAAAGTTTACCCTCCAATCATGCTATACTCTATATATGGAAAACTTAATTTTTTATATTGGCTTATTTCTTTCATTGGTATTTGCAATTTTGTATTTTATCAAACAACTTAAACTTTCAAAAGAAATAGCACTTAAAGACACTACTCTAGAGGATATCGAGGAAAAGCTTAAAGGTCACAAACTTATAGGTGGAAGACACAAGAGAACGAATAAAAAGAACCCACCTATTGTTTAACTAGGGCATTTTTTTCTTTGCATCTTTAGCTAGCTTTGCCATTTCTGGAGTATAAGCTTCACCTTGCCATAACATATCATAAACAATTTCTTCATTTCCATTTTCACATACATCTATGACTTTTTTAAAGAGAGGTTGAAAGCTATCACTTTTATGTGAGTTTTCATGATCATCATAAGATTTCCAAAAGGTGATTATAAGAGCCTCTCGATTTTTAAGTTTGGAATCAACTGCTTTCCCAGTTGTGCTGCCTTCATTTGAAATAGCGCCACTGTTTAATACAACCATCCCACCTATGAAACCAGTGTCCGAATGGTAAGTTTTAACATTCTCGCACATTTCTGCAACACGCTCCTGGAGATCGTCTATAGTAAATTGTTTTTTTAAGACAACTCGATTTATTGTTACTATTCCGTCATAGGGAAAATTATTAATTAGTGCCATAAAGTATTAATATCAAATAACTTTACATATTGCAATATTAGAAAGCACTTATATTGATTTTATTTCCTAAAATATGTCCAATGGACTATAATTCGCGTTATCTATGAATAATATCACATTATCAGAATACAATTATCACTTGCCAGGCAATTTAATTGCGTCAAAGCCTTTAGAAAATAGATCAGAATCAAAACTGTTGCATTGTCATTCAAATCCATTCCAATATAAAGATGATCATTTCTACAATCTTAAAAAAATATTAAAAAAAGATGATTTATTGATTTTAAATGATACTAAAGTTATTCCTGCAAGAATGAATGTTAACAAAGAAACAGGTGGCAAGATTGAAATATTTTTTAATAGAATAATGTCTGATGACAGACTTGAAGTTATTTACAGTTCATCTAGGCCTCCAAAAAAACTTTCAAAGCTATTTTATACAGATGATAAATTTTTTATCGTAATAGACATTCATAAAAACTATTTAATTATTGAAGATTCTCAAAAACATGATCTCATTAATATATTTCTTGAAAATGGCTTGGTCCCATTACCCAAATATATAAAAAGACCTGTAACAAAATTAGATAAAGAGAAATATCAAACTGTATATGCAGAACATGATGGTTCAGTCGCTGCACCTACAGCCGGACTTCATTTCACAAAAGACTTTATTCAAGAATTAAATGCAATAGGTGTTAAAATCAAGTATTTAACTTTACATATATCTTATAATACATTTAAGCCAATTAAAGATGATGATTATACTAAACATGAAATGGGAAAAGAATTTTGTATGATTGATAAATCTGTATTTGATGAAATTGAAATAAGAAAAAATACTGATAAAAGAATTATAGCGGTAGGTACTACAGTTACTAGAGCTCTAGAATATTGTTATTCAAATAATATTAATGCAACTTATTCTGGCTATGTAGATATATTTATTACACCTGGTTATAAGTTTAAAGCTATAAATTCATTACTAACAAATTTTCATCTTCCGAAGTCAAGTCTTCTTTTATTGGTTTCCGCATTTGCAGGTCAAAATAATATTTTAAATGCATATGCTCATGCAGTAAAAAATCAATATCGATTTTTTAGTTATGGAGACAGTATGTTTTTGGATAAACTATGTTAGATTTTTCTTTGATAGCGAGCGATGGCCAAGCTAGATTGGGCAAGCTCAACCTTAAGCATGGATCTATTCAGACTCCAGCTTTTATGACTATTGGTACTTATGGTTCAGTCAAATCACTTTCTAATGAGGATATTCATCATACTGGGACAGAAATTATTTTATGTAATGCGTTTCATTTAATGTTAAGACCTGGCTTTGATCTAATAAAAAGAACTGGAGGATTGCATAAATTTATGAACTGGTCAAAACCTATACTTACTGATTCCGGCGGATATCAAGTTTTTAGTTTATCTAAACGAGCAAAAATAGTTAAATCTGGAGTGGAGTTTAAGTCACCTATAAATGGTGAAACTATTTTTATGTCGCCAGAAAGATCTATCGAAACACAGCTAAATCTTGGGAGTGATATTATGATGATATTTGATGATTGCACTCCATATCCTGCTTCGAAAGATGAAACAAAAAAGTCTATGGAATTATCCTTAAAATGGGCAGAATCATCTTATAGAACAAATAATCAAAGCGCGCCATTATTTGGAATTGTACAAGGTGGCATGTATCTTGATCTCAGAAATGAATCACTTGATGAGCTGATAAAATATGATTATCAAGGTTTTGCTATAGGTGGAGTATCTGTTGGAGAGCCCAAGGATATCAGGGAGACTATTGTAAGTGAAATAGCTCCAAAATTACCTCTAAATAAACCCAGATATCTAATGGGAGTCGGGAAACCATTGGATATCATAAAAGCTGTCCAAAATGGAATTGATATGTTTGATTGTGTTATACCTACCAGAAATGCACGTAATGGACAGTTATTTACACATCAAGGTGTAGTGAATATAAGAAACAAAGATAATACAGATGACTTATCACCGATCAGCAAAGACTGTAAATGCTTTACATGCCTTAATTATACTAGGGCATATTTGAGACATTTAGACAAATGCAATGACATATTAGCTGCAAGACTTATGACAATACATAATGTATACTTTTATCAAGAATTTATGGCAAAAATCAGAGAAGCAATCCAAAATAGGACTCTAGATGTGCTAATAAAGAGAATAGAAATTATATATAAAAATCTTTGAGGTAAATATGAATCTAATCGCTGTCGCAGAAGCCGCATCACATGTCAACCAGGAACCTTCTACTTTAGGTTTTCTTTTGCCAATTTTCATCCTAGTACTTATGTACTTTATTCTTATAAGACCCCAATCAAAAAGATTAAAAGAACATAAGGAGATGATATCAGAGCTGAAAGTAGGAGATGAAATTTCGACTTCTGGAGGAATCTATGGCAAAGTTTTAAAGGTGGGAGAATCATATATTCAATTAAGAATAAGTGATACAGTTGAAATCAAATTACAAAAAAATGCTGTAAGCAAGATATTGCCAAAAAATTCATTGGAGTCGATACAGTAAGATGAAGGCATATCCATTGTGGAAATATATATTACTTTTGGTTGTATTGATTACTTCATTAATTTATTCCATACCTAATTTGTATCCGTCTTTTAATGCAATTGAGATCAAATCGCTTAAAGAACAATTTACTGATAAAAAGATATCTGAGTATTCAAACTTATTGATTAAGCAAAAAATTAAGATGAATCAATCATTTTTAAAAAATGATAAAATATTAATATTATTTGACTCAAATGAAGAGCAACTGAAAGCATATAATTTTTTGCAACCTAATGATGACATATCTTTGACCTTATTAAGTTATACTACAATTCCAGGTTGGATGGAGTATATAAATGCTAATCCTATGTTCTTAGGATTAGATCTTAAAGGCGGCGTTCATTTTCTTTTACAAGTTGATAAGCAAAATATATTTCAAAGTTCATTAAGAGAGATACATTCTGATGTAAAGAAATTTTTTATCGCTAACAAACTTAGATATAGGCTGACATACAAAGCTGAGGATAATGTGCTTGTAGAATTTGATCAAAATGAATCTAATAGTAGTATAAAAGAACAACTTGCTGATAATTTTCCTGATTTAGTAATTAATAAAACGGTTGAAGATTACAAAGATGTATTCAGGATATCACCATCAGATGATCTATTAGATTTAGATACAAAAAGCGCCATAACTAAAAACCTGACTATTTTACGATCACGAGTAGATGAATTAGGTGTAGCTCAGCCCATTATTCAAAAACAAGGCAAAGATAGAATAATAGTACAGCTTCCTGGTTTACAAGACTCAACCAGAGCTAAGTCAATCCTAGGATCTACAGCATCTCTAGAATTTAGACTAACAAAAGGTACTTCCCAGGATTGGATTGATTCTCGAATAATTGGAAAATCTAAAATTAATAGTGCTGTCCTATATAATCAACGAGGTGATATGCCTGTTTTGCTGTCAAGAAAAGTTATTGTTTCTGGAGAAGATATCAAAGGTGCAAATTCTGGATTTGATTCATCAACTAATACGCCAGCTGTATTTGTTAATTTAAGCGATTATGGGGCATCAAAGATGCTTGATAACACAACAAAGAATATCGGTCAAAAAATGGCTGTAATTTTTGTAGAACAAGATAAAAAAGAAGTTATAAACATAGCTACTATAAGGGAAGCATTTAGTAAAAGGTTTCAGATAACTGGGCTTGATCTTAATGAGGCTAAAGATTTAGCTATCTTACTTAGGTCTGGGGCCTTAAGCGCGCCAATGCAAATTATTGAAGAACGAACAGTCGGGCCAAGTTTAGGAAAGTTTAATATACTAGCTGGTAAAAACTCTATGTATTTTGGTCTCTTTCTGGTAGGAATTTTTATGTTTCTTTATTACAGATTATTCGGACTAGTCGCAAATATAGCATTATTTGCAAATATCATTATCATAGTTGCAGTTTTATCATTGTTCCAGGCAACTTTAACGCTCTCAGGTATTGCAGGGATCGTCTTAACAGTTGGCATGGCGGTTGACGCTAATGTTCTTATATTTGAGAGAATAAGAGAGGAAGTATTAAATGGCAATTCTCCTCATGCGAGTATTTTTTCGGGTTATCAGAAAGCTTTTTCAACAATTTCAGATGCCAATATAACAACCTTAATTGCAGCAATTGCATTGTTAACTATTGGAACTGGTGCAGTCAAAGGCTTCGCTATCACATTAGTTATTGGAATACTTTCCTCGATGTTTACTTCGATTGTTGGAACAAGAGCTCTAGTGAGTATAATTTATGAAAGAAAAAAAACTAACAATTTATCTATATAATGTTTTCAATAATTAAAAAAGACTGTAATTATGATTTCCTTGGAAAGAGAAAATATGCTTTAGTATTTTCGATGATTTTTATCATCATAAGTTTATCAAGTTTCATGACTAAAGGTATTAATTGGGGTATAGATTTTTCAAGTGGTTACATCATACAACTTGAATTCGAAAATAATATAGAGATTAAAAATATTAGAGAAGCATTTATTCAAAATAATATTAAAGATTCTACTATTCAATATTTTGGAAATAACAAAGAAGTTATAATAAAGCTCAAAGAAGATATAGATTTGAACAAGGATTCTATCAATAATTTTCTATTAAAAAACTTAAGTCCTGACAATCCTTTTAAAATCATGAAGCTTGAATTTGTTGGATCCCAGGTTGGTGCAGAGCTTAGAGAAAAGGGCGAGTGGGCTATGCTTGTGGCTTTACTGAGCATCCTGGTTTATATAGGTTTTAGATTTGAATTTCTTTATGGAATAGGTGCAATTTTTGCGCTAATACATGATGTGATTATAACACTAGGGTTTTTCTCTTTAACACAATTACAATTCGATTTAAGCGTACTTTCTGCGTTGCTCGCTGTTATAGGTTATTCTTTAAATGATACAATAGTCGTTTATGATCGCATAAGAGAAAATAGTGTCATAATTAGACAGAATTCAATTTTTGATATACTTAATACATCAATAAACCAGACTTTATCAAGAACAATTGTTACTTCACTGACAACTTTATTTGTATTGTTTTCTTTATTATTACTTGGAGGAGCAGCAGTTAAATATTTTGCAATTGCAATGATAATAGGTGTTGGAATAGGAACATATTCTTCAATATTTATCGCAAGCACAACACTTTTTATGTTAGGCGTGGGCACGGAGTCAAATGACTGATTTAACTTATGAGTTTTAGAACTTTTTTGTGTTCATAAGGGCTAGCAGCAATTATATTTTTTGTATAAAAATATTTATCATCTCCATTAAAGTCGCTTACCATCACACCAGATTCTTGGCATACTAAAACACCTGCAGCTAATTCAGTGATATCAAGATCATTTTGTACGACTAGGTCAAGCAAACCTTGGGCCAGATATACAAGATCTACTGAGGGAGATCCCATGTTTCTTGTTTTGCCATTTATCAATCTTTTCAGTTTCAAATTCGATTCATCATTATTAATTGAATAAAGAAGTTGATCTTTTGGCTGTTTTTTATTTCTAATTTTCTTATTTTCAATCAAAGCGCCCTGACCTTTGATTGATGTGATAAATTCGTCAAGATTAGGGTTATATATAATTGCACCAACAACACTACCATCTTTTATTAATGCTATAGTGATATTATAAAGTGGTATTTTAGCTCGAAAATTGTCCAAACTATCTATTGGGTTTATGACCCAGTTTATCTTCTCCTTATTCCCTAGTGTCTCGTCTAAGGATAAGATTTCATGTGTAGTGCCAATTAAATTTTTTTCTAGATTAGTATATCCTATAAAATCTTCCTTCCCGAAAGGATATGACTCCTCAATAATCTCAATTATTTTTTTAAAAATAAAAGGTCGAATATCCTCCATGTTATTCAAATCATCATGATTTCTAGATTTATATAGACTTGTTATTATATCTGCGACTGATCTACAGGCTTTAATTGCTATGTTTATTCTTGGTTGCATATTGTTTTAGACCGATAAAATATTCATAATACTACATTATGTTTTCAAATATTAATATAGTTTTGTTAAATACATCACATCCTGGCAATATTGGCTCCACGGCAAGGGCAATGAAAACTATGGGGCTGAATAATCTCAAATTAGTTAACCCCAAAGAATTTCCATCCGATCAAGCAACTGCAAGAGCAGTTGGCTGTTCTGATATATTAGAACAATCTGAGATTTTTGATAACTTATCCAGTGCAATTAGTTCCTCAGAAGTTACTATAGGATTTAGCGCAAGAAAAAGAAAAGCAAATATCCCGATTTTGCATATTGATGAATGCATAAAACTCATGCTTAATGAAGATATCCACGAATATAATATATTGTTCGGTAATGAGAAATCTGGATTATCTAATGATGAGCTTCTAGTTTGTGATTATATTGTATCTCTACCAACCGATTCAGCCTATCAGTCATTAAATCTCTCGGCAGCTGTCCAGTTATTTGTGTATGAGTTATTTAAAAATTCTAGCGCTTCCTCTACTGCTGCACCACAAAAATTATCACTACTTGCATCAAATAATGAAAAAGATTTTTTTTACTCAGAGCTGTTTAAATTATTAACAACAACTAAGTTTATATCCCCTAAAAATCAAAAATCTCTCACAAAAAGGATCCACATACTTTTCAATAAGGCCAAACTAGAGAAAGAAGAAGTGAATATTTTAATGGGAATGATTAACTCTATTAATAAAAAATTAAAAAATAGTTGATAAGAATACTCGGGTATAGGATAATTAGGACATGAAACTTACAACAAAAGGCAGATACGCTATTATAGCTTTAGTAGATGTGGCTATTAATATTAATGGTAGTAAAAACCCTGTAAAATTAAGCGATATTGCTAATAGACAAGATATATCATTGTCGTATCTTGAACAGCTTTTTTCTAAATTAAGAACATCTAAGTTGGTTAAAAGTATAAGAGGCCCTGGTGGTGGCTATATGCTTAATAAACCCGCATCAAATATAAATTTATTCGATGTAATAACAGCAGTTGATGAGAATATAGATCAAACTCAATGTGGTGGAGCAATGAATTGCCATCAGGAGAAACCATGTCTAACTCATTTTATTTGGCTTGACCTGAATAAAAAAATTAATGAGTACATGAAAGGTATAACGCTCACAGACGTAGCTCTGAGAGAAGATGTAAAAAATATTATTCATATAAGGGAGACTAAATCATGTCAAAAAGGACTAAGGACAAGCAAAAACATTTAAGCATACCAATATATTTAGATTATTCGGCAACAACACCGGTAGATGAGCGTGTTGCAGCTAAAATGTCTGAGTGTTTAACATTGGAAGGTAAATTTGGAAACCCCGCATCAAGATCTCATCCATTTGGATGGGACAGTGAAAAACTAGTAGATAATGCTAGAGAGAATGTAGCGGCTTTACTAAATGCTGATAAAAGAGAAATAGTGTGGACAAGTGGGGCAACTGAATCTGATAACCTAGCTATAAAAGGAGCAGCTTACTTTTATAAATCTAAAGGTAATCATTTGATTACACTCACAACCGAGCACAAAGCAGTCTTAGACACAATGAGGTTTTTAGAATCCGATGGATTTGAGGTTACTTATCTAGATCCTAAAGATGATGGGTTATTAGATTTAGAAGATTTAAAAAAAGCTATAAAACCAAGTACAATATTAGTTTCGGTTATGCATGTTAATAATGAGATTGGTGTTATCCAAGATCTAGAGGCAATTGGTAAAATATGCAAAGAAAATAAAATTATCTTTCATGTTGATGCTGCGCAAAGCCCCGGGAAAGTAGCTATAGATGTTAATAAACTTAATATCGATCTCTTGGCTCTCTCAGCACATAAAGCATATGGCCCAAAAGGGATTGGAGCTCTATATGTTCGTAGAAAACCTAGGATAAGGATACAACCACAGATGCATGGCGGTGGACATGAAAGAGGGTTTAGATCTGGCACACTCCCTACTCATCAAATAGTAGGTATGGGAGAGGCATTTCGAATAGCAAAGGAAGAGATGGACTCTGATAATAAAAAAATACTTAAATTAAGAGATCAATTATGGAATGGCTTAAAAGACATTGAAGAAATTTATTTAAATGGTGATTTTGAGCAAAGAATACCGGGTAACCTAAACATAAGTTTCAACTATGTTGAAGGAGAAAGCCTTATAATGGCGATTAAAGATATTGCTGTGTCATCAGGATCTGCATGCACCTCTGCAAGCTTAGAGCCAAGTTATGTTCTAAGAGCCTTGGGTCGTGAAGATGAATTAGCACATAGCTCTATCAGAATGACAATAGGCAAATATACAACAGAAGAGGAGATAAATCATACTATTAATATTCTAAAAGAAGCTGTTACTAAGCTTAGAAATCTTTCACCATTATGGGACATGTATAAAGATGGTATAGACCTTAAAACAGTTAAATGGGCTAGTCACTAAATGCCAATCACAATAACAAAAAATGCTGCAGAACACGTTAACAAGCATCTTTCGGGTAGAGGGAAAGGCATTGGACTTAGACTAGGAGTTAAAACTACTGGCTGCTCTGGACTTGCTTATGTAATAGAATTTGCAGATAAAGTAGAGCAGGATGATAAGGTATTTGAGGATCAAGGGATAACTCTAATAGTTAATCCAAAAAGCTATGTCTATCTCAAAGGTACAGAATTAGATTTTGGGAAAGAGGGGGTCAATAAGGGCTTTAAATTTAACAATCCAAATGTAAAAGACAAATGTGGCTGTGGCGAGAGCTTTAATGTTTAATGGATATATTAAAGAAGAACTTTTTTGAATTATTTAACATTGATATTGCTGTAGACATAAATAAATCAGAGCTTGATGAAAAAGTTAAAGTTTTACAAAATCAATTCCATCCTGATAAATACGCAGGTGGATCAGATTTTGAAAAGAGATTAGCCCTTCAAATATCATCACATGTTAATGATGGATATAAGATACTGAGTGATATAGTTTTGCGAATAGACTATATCCTTAAAATTAATAATTTTATTAAAGATGAGTCTAAAACTATTAATGATGTTGACTTCTTAAAAGAACAAATCGAGTATAGTGAGCTGATTGAGGCTTTAAAAGAAGATTTAAATAATCCAATAATAGATGAGAATCTTCTAAAAATTAAATTGCGATTAAAAACTACCATTAATAATATTAAATTATCATTACAATCTCGAGATTTTGAAAACATGTGGCAAAATTTATCAAAACTTAGGTTTTACATAAAAAATATTAACGAACTAATTGTTATGAGAAACAAATGAGCCTGCTTCAGATATCAGATCCATCTAAATCAAATGATGATCTAAAAAAGTTTGTTGTTGGAATAGATCTTGGCACAACAAATTCATTGATTGCATCTTATGATTCTGAATTAAAATTATATAAAGATAACTCTTCCAGTCTTATACCTTCCGTTGTATCTATTGATAACAATGGAGACATGCATATAGGTTCAAGTGCCATTCAGGCTTATGATGATGCAAATACCACGCAAATTACATCAATAAAACGAATGATGGGTTTGTCATATACAGATATAAAAAATCTAGGTTATCAAGATGATTTAACTCTGGTAAAATCTCAAAATGATTTGCCATGTATTGCTATTAATAATACAGAATATTCCGCTATAGATATATCCTCAAAAATACTATCTCACCTTAAAACACTTGCTGAAGCCGATGAAAATAAAAACTTAGATGGTGCTGTAATAACAGTCCCTGCTTACTTCAATGATATTCAGAGACAAGCAACAAAAAATGCTGCAAAAATATCGGGTATAAATGTTTTAAGACTATTAAATGAGCCAACAGCTGCTGCTTTAGCATATGGTCTTGAATCTAATGAAACAGGCTCTTTTGTTATATATGATTTTGGTGGTGGCACATTTGATGTGTCTGTACTTACTCTAGAAAAAGGTATATTCAAAGTATTATCAACAGATGGTAATACTCAGCTTGGCGGTGATGATATTGATGATGCTTTAGCTTCATGGTTGGTTGATAACTATACTTTTTTAAATGAATATTCAGCTAAAAGAATAAAAAAATATGCGCGTCATTTAAAAGAATCTATAGGTAATAATAAATCTATTTCTATGAAAATTGATAATAATTTAGTATCTTTATCAGATAAAAACTTTCTTGAAGTTATTACTCCTATACTCAATAAAACCTTTGATATTGTAAAAAATGCAATTGATGCATCTAACTTATCAATTCTAGACATCAAGAATATAATACTGGTGGGAGGATCAACAAGAATAAAATATATCAAAAGTTTACTACAAAAAAAATTTTCATGTGATGTTCTGAATGATATCGATCCTGACAGAGTAGTTGCGCATGGAGCTGCTATTCAAGCATCATTATTATCTGGTAATAATAAAGAAAACATTCTACTGTTAGATGTCTTGCCTCTTTCTTTGGGAATCGAGACATATGGAGGTCTTTCTGAAAAAGTAATTCTGCGAAATACACCAATACCTATTAAACTTCGAAAAACTTTTACCACTTTCAAGGATGGACAATCTAAGCTACTAATAAATGTTATTCAAGGTGAACGAGAACTTGCTGAAGATTGTAATTCACTAGGAGAGTTTATCCTGAAAGATATTCCCTCGATGGTTGCCGGAGGTCCTAGGATTGATGTGGATTTTCAAATTGATGCAGATGGAATTTTATCGGTTTCTGCTACCGAAACAACAACGGGTAGTTCATCTATGATCGAAGTCAAACCCTCTTATGGTTTAACTGAAGCAGATATCACACAAATGATTGAGGATTCTAACAACAGTGCCGAAGTTGATATGAAGTCTAGGCGCCTTAATGAGTCAATCGTCGAGGGCAAAAGAGTTATTTATGCTCTCGAGCAAGCTCTTAAAAACGATGGGAAAGATCTCCTTTCTGCAGAAGAAATCTCTTCAATAATCAAGAAACTGGACGCTTTAAAATTAAGTATAATTGAGAATGATTCATCGGTTATTGAAGAAAATATTAAAGAGGTTGAAAAAGGATCAGAGTTTTATGTCGAGCGTAGGATGAATAGTAGTATCAAGTCACTCATTGCAGGTAAAGGTATAGATGATATACTGTAAAACGAAATGCCTAAAATAACTTTTTTACCAAATCCAGATATTTGCCCAAATGGTGCTGAAATTGAAGTTCCAGAAGGGACAAGTATATGCAGAGCAGCGATTGATAATGGCATACCCATAGAGCATGCTTGTGAATTATCATGTGCGTGCACAACTTGTCATGTATTTATTGTCAAAGGTATCGAGTCCCTAGATGATGCAACAGATGATGAAGATGATTATCTTGATAAAGCTTGGGGTTTAAAACCAACTTCAAGACTAAGTTGCCAGGCAGTCATTGGGAAGAAAGATTTGATTGTTGAAATACCTAAATATACAATTAATCATGCATCAGAGAGACATTAAATGAGCTTACAGTGGACAGATAGCTTGGATATAGCAATTTCACTAGATGAAAAATATCCAGATATTGACCCACTTGCCGTAAGGTTTACTGATTTGCATAAATGGGTTTGTGAGCTTGAGGAGTTTAATGACAATCCTGATAATTCAAATGAGAAAATACTGGAAGCAATTCAGATGGCATGGATAGGAGAAAAATAAATGAATATGAAGCTTACTTTTTATCTTACTAAAGTTGTGACGATCAAAAAAAATATAATTGGAGCATATTATGGAATTAAATAGAGATGGTGACGGGTTTCTTATCAATACGGGTGATTGGTCAGAGGAAGTTATGTATCAAATGGCAGAATTAGATGGGATGGAAATTACAGATGAAATCAAAATGTACATAGACAAGGCAAGAGAAATGTTCAATGAAACAGGCACAGTTCCTGCTGTTCGTAATTTTGCAAAAGAGTTCGGCATGGATAGAAAAGCAAGTAAATTATATGATGTCTTTAAATCAGGCCCTATGAAAAAGATTGCAAAATATGGCGGTTTACCAAAACCAACAGGTTGCGTATAGGAGAATAATAAATGAGTCTGCAACAAAC
>MDSV01034857.1_pt1 | contig 15258 bp, 7 predicted proteins | sample 810851 | NCBI WGS metagenome assembly MDSV01 (sample SAMN05326640, study PRJNA326480) | marine metagenome | isolation source: seawater | place: Atlantic Ocean: North East | collected 2012
GACGTATGCTGATATGACTTTTTCAAAGAGACTTCAACAGAATTTTCCCCGACTGTAGCTGCACGCTGTACAGCTAAATCAAACCGATGAACTCTCATTATTCGCGTCAACCTTTTTTTGAGTAGCAACTCAGCTTTTTTGGTGAGCTTGTCCCTACAATCTTCCCTTTTCTTTTGTTCCTGTTTGATGATTTCCACCAAACTCGGGGACCAAATTTTTGGGAACATGATTTCACTAATCAAATCAACACCCCTGTTTGGATCTTGATTGCGATGAGATTCCTGGCTTCATCTTGGAAAATTTTCCAGTTCTTCTTGTTCTTTTTAGCTTTACGTTGCTTCTTTTGACCTACATTTTTAGTAGGTGTATTACGATATGTTCTTGACATTTTTTTCTCCTCACTCGGGTTGCTCTGTTTAGGAGAGCATCTTGAATGAGGGTTTATCTGTCAAAATTTACACAATTGAAAGATGATTCAAATCCAACAGATCCAGTCGGACCCATGCTTCGATGGATTGTTTTGTGTTTTGAAGCCCATTGATGAAGCAAATTCTTTGCTTAGGAATCTGAAGAGTCCATTCGTTTTTACTCCGTTTTCTTGAAGAAGTACGTAGAATTCTGGCCACGTTATTGGATGCTCCTTAACCAATAAGAGAAGGTCAGTAATCATCTCAGTGCATTCATCAAGTTCCAATTCCAATTGTTCTTTTTGGCCCATGAACTCATCCTTCACGTATTCAATGCTTGATTTTGATGAATCGTTTGTACCTTCACTTCCAGGTATCTTGTATTCTCCGGGATTGAGTAGAATTCTGCTGAGGCGTTCAGTAAGAAAGGGGAAGGGGAGTTCCAAGACATTACGCTCATTATTGCTCTTTGTTTTTGAATTAACAAGCAATGGATGAAATCGAGGAGATAGTCTTGAACAAATGGCATAAATTCGATCAACATCAATTTCAGTGTATCGGCCATATTTACATTCGACACCGATCATCAATCCATCTTTTGTGAGTGCTAAAGTATCGATTTCCATTGTATGAAGTTTCTTTCGAACGTAATCGATGATGGTTTTATTATTGCTTACCTTTGATTCGAAAAACTCTCTGAGTTCCATTTCATGTTGAATAGAGAATTCATCCCTTCCTTTTTGATTAAAGATAGCCCACCCTGCTCGGCTTAGGCAAGTTTCTAGCCGCTTTGGATAGATAAAACGTACACCGCCACAAGATTCAACGATTTCTTCCTTATTATACAGAATAGCTGAAGTAAATTCTTCAAGATATTTTGAGAAGATTTTACCATCCGATTCATCGTTTTGAAATACCTTTCCAATTCGTTGTAAATACCTTCTTTCAAAGGAAACTCTTTGCTCATCATTCCAATCCATCTTTATTTTGTACTCGAAGAATTCCTCAGATTGTTTTGCAAAATCAGCATCAGGTTTGTAATCAGTGTCAATAACAAAACCAGATGATAGCCAAACCATCTCATTGAGAGATAAATGCTGGGTTGGTACAACAACGCCATGTGATAACGCAATGCAAGATCCAATGTTCGCCATAATGTATTGCGGGTTATCGAAACGACGTTGGGCATATTCTACCATCTCTATGCTCATCTTTTTTGTTCCGCTTTTTAGATCTATGACAATAGTTGAATCCTTCTCTGCGTCAAACATTTCTTCAGACAATACGTCCACTTCTACAAGATTAATTTCTGATTGAGGTTTGACCCAATCCCATGAGTTACTCCACAGGCCCTTTGGCCAAGTTTCGGAGCCCTTTGCAGAACCCGACAGCCACTTTTTAAATCGATACAATGCCCTTGATTGTCGTTCATTAAATCGATCTTTGCCCAAGATGAAAACTGTAACTTTGTCATATGAAGAACTTCGTATGGCATATGCTGTTGGAGTTGGATCATTCGCATTCAAAATACAAAATAGATGTTTATTCATTCTTCTTCCTCCTTTACGCAGTGAACATTGGGTGGCAATGTGTTACGGATTCTTGATGATGCAAATTTGTAATGTATGTTATACACCGCTCCATTTCTACCGAATTTTTCAATTAATTTAACCATCTGACTCACATCAGATTCTGTCAACTCAATGACCGATTTTGTAAACTCTAAACGACCACGTTTGTCAAACTCAATCCCAAGGCCTTGGACTAGTTCATCAGTGATACTAAATCCACGTGCATTTAGAACTTCAATTGGCAACAACTCAACTCTTTGTTCGGAGTGCAATGTTAGGTGATTAAAAATCTGTAAATTGAGTGGCTCTTCTAGAAATATTCTCGGTGCGTCTTGGTTCTGTAACATAAGTGCTAAAATCAAATGCTTTGCTCCATTTTGTAAAAATATTCCATACTCTTGTTCAGTGTCAACTATTTCCGTTATGTGCTTATAATTTGAAACAAAGTCACCAACTGTATCAATTTCGCGTAAGACTATTTCTGGCGCTTCGCCATCCCAATTCTTATTTTTAAGATAATCGCTGAATTGGGATTTGCTGTCTGACAATTCTTTGGTAAACATAATGACGTATCGTTGCGCAATGTTTGAATGGATCAGAGCCAATGTAGGAACAACTGAATGGCCAGCAAAACAGTATACTACTTCCATATTTTTCAGAATAATCACCTTTAGTTAGTCTTTTCTCCATAAAACTCTCTCGGAACTCCCAATATCGAAAGAGCTCTTTTGTACTTCGAATGTTTCTTCAACATTACAATTACCCATTGCCCTCTAATTGAGTCAATAGGGTACTGTTCGTTATTGATTATTGTGCATTCAACAACTTGTTTCATCTTTGGATTGTATAACTCAACGATCCGTCCATTTTCGGGGACCTTAACAAATTGAGTCATCCCATAACGATAGCCATCTAGATTCACAAAATTAGGGCGTGTTTGATTTGACTTAGCAACGATTAGCCCTCGCTTACCCCTTGAGGAACCATCACTCACCCCACACACCAACGCTTTCGCAAATCGGTTACCAAACCTCACTTTCCCTCGTTGAATTTGTTGATCGTTTATTGGATTCTGCAAATGAGAGACTGAAATATACGATTTTCGACTCTTCTTTGAGCGAGGTTTGAAAGGTTTGAATCCCTTCGGAATGGGAGTGATGTCTTGACGATATGTGGCTGATTTTATATCCTGATTTAATTCCCAGGCCGACCAAAATCCACGCATTGACTCAAGACCCGGTCCCGCATTTTGAAGTAGAATACTGATGTCCTCGCAACCAGATTCAGGATTGTATATTTTCGCAACATTTCCTTTCACTGGAACTTGAACATACACAAGATTGCCAGCACTGTAGTATGGTGAAGATGGAGAGAATTTGTAAGCCACACAATTCTTTTCCCAATTCTTCCATGAAGTGATGAATACGCTCGTGAACATGTTCTCCTGACCGCCCAGGAGTGAAATTTGCTCCCCGTCAGAAGAAAGGGCGCTGGTAAAACCCTGCTTGGGCCCATCATCGATCCATAATTGATCTACGTTCCTTGGATACTTGACATGGACCACTTCTGGAGCATTTCTCAATTCAATGTAATTGATCATCCTACCCCGGCTGTCCGATAAGAATTGGAAGGAACCATCTCTCGGCAAGAGGCCATGATTTGCAAGTAAAGCTCCCAGAGTCATGCTCCCGTCAATATCTTGAATATCTATTGTTGAATCATCGAAAGGAAATGATACCTTCAACGCTCTATTTTTCGACTTCACATCTAACCCTCCTGTTCCGTGTTGATTTTTCTGTCTGAATTGACACAAATTTAACTCCGCAAAACATGATATATGGTGGAGTCATAGTGATAAACATGGATATCTTCTTGATGAACCACTACAAGAAGTCCCAAGAAGAGGATGCCTTCATTCTCTCTCCTCATTTCCACGTCTGGTTGGAACAGAATGGCGTTGAAAGGGTTGTCATCCTGAATATTGAAGGGGCAGCTCAAGGAGGCTTAGAAGCTGAGATCAAGGGCGTGATTCCATCCGTGACTGTTGAGTACGAAGATCTCCCACGAATCGGACTCTCAGATCAAAGAACACCATCTGAGTTAAGCGAATTACCTTGGATTATTTTAAAGAGAATTTGTAAAAGAGTAAACTCCAACACAAAGAGTGTAATGTTTTTAGGCCGGGGGGCTGCATTAAATGATCATCTACTTTGGCTTGCTGCACAGTGTTTTGTAGAAACTAAAGCATATCACATCAATTCCTGTGAACCCGTGTTGGATGTGAAAAATATTCGAGAGCATGCGCCCGTAGAAGAAACAATTTTGCCTGCATTATTGACCAGTTTCTTAGACGACATTAAGAATAAACGTCCAGATACTCAAAATCATGGATGGACGGATGCTGAAAGGTTCATGGATTTGATAAATACAACGAGCCTGAAGGGGATAAGTCCTGCATTGCTCGAGATGATTTCCTCAGGCGGAATTGAAAAATCTAAACATGAAGAAAAGAGGTATGTTACTTACAGGTTACATCCGACCGCCTTATCTGACGCGGCTTTGACTTACTTTGATCAGAAACCAATCAAGGATTCAAACCTCCCCAATCTGATGATTGCATTCGGACGGTTACCTCACATCCACTCGCGAGATAAAAAGAACAATCAGGTTGAGTTTGATTTCTTCAAGTATCTTAGTCCATTACAACCGATGGATGGATTAATAGTCGTCCTTCAGAGGCACGAAGATACGATTGCAGAGTCTTCAATAATGACTCTTGAGCAGGCCTTAATCACCTTTGAAGAAAGCAATTTCATTGGCGATCTTAGACATGCATACAATGTTCTTCAACGTCGAACAGTTGAAGATGGAATTGATACCTTGGATCATCTCGTGGTCATTAATCCTAAACCAGATTTATCGTTCCAGATGAATGCGTTCCTCCATCTGGTATCGCAATGTGAAAACTTCGAAAATGAACATGGAGAACGTAAATGGGACCTGGATACAACCATGCCATTAAACGAAATACGCAGCGCTGTATCGTTCTTTTCTTATGTCTCAAATACCGTTCCATCCTATGTCCTTAAACCACGTGGAGAAGCGAATGACTCGGCTATTCCACGCAGAGAACTTGTGATAAATCTACCAAATAGACTTGCAAGAGAGGCATTCGATCAATTGCTCTTGAATCCTCATGGATCCAGCAAAGGGGTTCCGAATTTCCTCATTGGACTGTACCTTTGGGAAGAGGAGAGGAATTCGGTTGAAAGTACAGAAGGTGTTTTTGCAAGTTTAGAAGATGACTATGACTCAGATACAGAATTCGGCATGACGGCGGCGGAGCTACAGAATTATGTAAAAGAAGTTGAAACTCCAATCCAAAACCTCAGTGGTGGAACAAGCAATGCTCACAGAAGTTTGGGGAAATTGGTTGAGCAGCGATTGGTTTCTCTCAGCAATAGCCATTATTCTCTTACAGATTTGGGGCGTTTTGTAGCTGAGCAATTACATAAAATCAGATTGCTTGAGGTGATGGATTTTGAGTGATGATGTACAAGTTGTATGTCCTGAGTGTGAACATATAAACTTGGATAAATTTGTATTCGAATCCGAAACGATTGAACAGTTGGGTTTCATCTCATCAGAAGAGAAAGCTGATGCTGAAGAATGGGCTGGAGATGGGTTATGTCTTAATCCAACGTGCATAGAAGAATGGTGTGAAAAAAGAAATCTCGATTCCAGATTTAAGATGGGCGTCCCCCTCATTACTCCAGAACCAAAACATGATGACGTTGTTGTACCAGATTACGAAACTGTTTACAAATGTGAAGAGTGCGACATAGGAGAATATAGATTCAATCCAGCCACTAATAACCATTTATGTGATAATCCGTTTTGTGGTTCTGTAAGGTTTGACCTCGAACAAACAACTACCTCTAAATCAGGGGGAGTTCTTGGAGACCAAGGATATGAATTTCGTGCGATGTACATGAAAGCACTAGAGGAACGATCCGAGGTTGTTGAGCCCCCTTACCTGTTCGATAAGGCACCAAACCCATTTTTCCAGAAGCAAAAAAAAGCAAATGTAAAATTGGAAGAAGAGGAATTTCATACATCGCAGAAGAGGAGTTTGTCTTGGTTTAGGTGCTTACATCATCACCTCAAACCCTTGGAAGATTTGAAAGGAACTAGGTTCCAAAAAATTGTCCTTTCAGCGTACATGGACAAAACCCTAGAATTACAACATATTGAACCGCTATGGATGTATGCCCAACGGGGGAAACTTGGTGGCGAGTTGAAATCAGCATTCACAATTTTCGAAAAGAATCCCGAACTCTTTTCGGAACTTATTGAGAAGAAAAAACATACTTTACAACCAAATCGAGCATCAATTCAGTGCGTTTATGGTTTGATTAAAGCCCTCCTTCCATGGCCGAGTGACAGAATCAAAGACGAAGCAATCATAATGGAAGCATCTAACGTACTGAAAAAGTTGAGCAGCAAAGGATATATCGAACAGATGAATAAATATAATCTTCTCGAATCAAGATATTCTTTCAATGGGAAAATTCAGATTCCAATCGGACTCATTGAATGTATTTGTATCATCAATGCAGTTGAGAATCACTCTGGAATAGATAAGTTTGGAATCGATGTAAAGAACGCAATTTTCCCAAATAGATCGAAACGAGAACATTGGAAAAGTATCATGACCTCGAAAGGGCAACAATTTGTGGATGTTGTTCTCCCTAAACTTGTATCAAATTATCTTCTTCGAGAATAATCGTCCCTGAGTACCTGTCGACCTTCTTCGGTCATTGAATTCCAAGTATATTCAGCGATGTTAAAGTACTCCCTAACCTCTGAATCCGTGAATGAATTGAAATTTTGGTCGTCATTTATCTTGTCGTCGATAATGGTATCGAGGTCATCGATGGAAACAAAGTCATCTGTCTCACCCTCCATAATGGCATCAAGGTCATCGATGGAAACAAACTGATCATCTGTCTCATCAGATTCAAAGGTATTATGTTTATCCTGTATCGGAACATCGTCTGGGACCTGATTGGATTCCAGAATTGCTGTTTCACCATCTAAGAACTTCTGGAATGTATCATCTACAATCACCATCCCATGTTTCACCTGTTGTCCAACATGCTCTGCAGTTTCCTTCTGATGACGACCTAAAAACTCACCAAACAATTCTTCGTAGTAATCTAATGTCTTAATACCAAACTCTCTTTCTGGCTTCCCCACACCATCATAGCCGATAAGATCCCAAACGAGCCTTGCAAACTCAGGAGGATTGACCCCAGACCAGGATAAAATCTCGGTGTCGGCTGTGTTTTCGGCTACATTGATTTTTAATTGTGAATTGTTTGGGAATGTTGAAATTTGGAACTGTGTAGTTCCCTCACTTTTCAAATTGAAGACATCAACGACAATATCTCTAAGTAGCGGCATAACTTCTACCGTCTTTCCTTTCCTAGCGTCCAAGACTTTACGAGTTGAATGAATCACTTGTACGTATCTTTTTACTCTAGAATCAAGATCGAATTTGTCATGTAGTGTACGGGCGCTTGATTCGATTGGAATGTTAGATGCAAGGAACTGATCGAACTGATTGTTCTTTTCAACCCAAGCATCGAAATCCAATATCCTTCCAAATCCATCGTTATTCCAATACAATTTTTCTGAAGAGGCATCCTCGTCTTTGTAAATTGTCGAGAGCACAGAATGAAGTTTGTAATTCAGATCCCAATTATCAAGCACATGTGCAACCAAGATAAGTTGTTCCAGTGGATTTTTCTGTTTTGGGAAAAACACCTTCTTTTGATTTGATTCTATCCAATTTCGTTCACTCTTCTCGTCCCTCATATCTGGCATAAAATCGTCAGGATAAGTTGATATTTTCTGAAGATTAAAAATATTCAATTTCTGCAAACTTGGTACATTGGTGAGTTTGTCATGAGCAGTGATTCTGTCTTCGCAAATACCTCGTAGGAACAATATTTGACGTATGAAATTCTTTCCTGAACGCATGGCCATGAAGTTTGGGTTCGATTCAAAAGTATCTAACAGATCAATGATTGTATTAACCACTTCATTTCTTATTTTCTTTTTCTCCTTTTTGCTAAAAGAGTCCAGAGTTGTTTTGATATGCAGTTTGCTTGAACCATACGACGGTTCTTCATCATATGATTTATCTGCTGACTTCAACGCTTGTGTGTATACAACCATATCAATTAGATTTTCAATATCTAGATTCTTGATGAGTGATTTTTCTGCCACAGAAAGTCCAATTTTTCCAATCATTTTTTGATAGTGTGTTAGGTGCTCAGATTTCAGTAAATTTTCAGCAATCTCGTAAATCGGCACAGCGATACCAATGGATGACCTTATCCAATCCCGTACATGCCCTGATAAGTTGTACAATTGAATGGAACGAGCTTGTCGTCTCTTATCATAAAGATTGCTAGTCAGTATATCTTGGAAATGCATGAAATTTTCAATGCTCCATGAAAGAACTAATTTATTTGAAATGTATTCATCAAGCCATTGGGGCTTCGATTTTTGGAGGGAGTTCAAAAACTCGGCCACTCCAGCTGACTCCCTTGCTCCAGGGAACTCTTCTCGAATAAATTGAAGAATTTGCTGTTTGTAAGCATCGATATCGCTAGATTGACCCTTTTTGATGAGATTTCTAATTGAAATTGCGTTGCCAGCATCCAAAAACCGCGTATTTTCTTCCATAGGGCTTTTATTTTCCTCAACAATAAGAGAACGAATTTCATCGTAGACTTCAATTAACTTCATCGAAAAACTAAGGAAAATGATATCATCTGATTGATCCGAATCTAATTCCAATTTATTCAAGTCCTCGAGGAATCGAACCCAAGTCTCTCCTACAATTGTAAAGAATTTGTCTTTACCCATTGATAAGATGAGATTTCCATCGTTATTTATGCCGAAGTTTGATTGTTGAAGGTTTTCGACAATCTGTTTTCCTAAATTGACATCTTTGAAACCTATCCGAGGGTATTTACCAGACGATAATTTATTCTCAGTTGAGAGTAAAAATCCTCCAAGATAACTTTTGAGAATCGTAAACTTGTCGATTTTTGGTAAATTATAGTGATTCGAAAAATCAGTTATTACTGATTTGATTTCCCCAATGACTCTATTGATATCATCGAATATATCTTCGCGCTCTGAGTCTTTATACTCGTCGAAAAAGGCTGTACTGATTTCATTTAATTTGCGATCAAAATTTCGAACAGCATCCACAACTAATCTCAGTAAATCAAAACCTTCCTCAGTCCAAGGCCCCGACTTGATATTCTCCAATTGATAAGCAGCAGTGGTCATATTTGTATAATCATCATCAAAACCCACATCTTTTTTATGCTCTTCTGGAGTCTTTGGTTTCGAGTAATAACTTCGCTTTACAATAGAGATTTTAATCAAATCTGAAATCAAATTATGCTTTGAAATATCTGCATTTAATCCATTAGATGTCAATTGGGACATCAGTTTTCTCAATTCTGAATCGTTCACATCTGAACTTAGTATGTTGTTCAAGCTTGTCTTATAGTTGGCAAACTCTTTCTTTCCTGAGTCAGATTTCATTCTATTTTTCAGTTTCAATCCTTCCGAGAGCCTCTTAATTGAGATATGAATCGGCTGGATTTTACTTCCTTTGAAAAACTCGAACAAACTTGCAGCAAGTTGCCCTTCCTCGGTGACATACTTTACGTTGTATTCAGTCCCCATATCGGTAAAGTCCATTGAATTGATTGATTTGAACTTCTCATCAATACTGCCTAGATTAATTTCCGCTTGGAACGGAGTATTCAGTACAATCAACTGTTCTACTGCTCTTGTTTGGGACACCAGCATTTTTCTTCGCATTAAGTCAATTGTATCTCTCTCAGTAGCAGAAAAATCCGAGTATTTATTCTTTCGAGAGAAATCAATCTCGAAAATATCCTGAGTATCAGTACCGCGGGGAGAGACCGTATATCCGCCAAGAATGACGACTGCATTTCGCTCGAGGCCCTTAATTGTCCAAGGGTCGAATGTCTCAACTCTTAATTTGCTTGTATCTTTTTTAGATTCCGATTTTCGCTTACCATTTACCGCGGTTATTCGCTCATAACCTTCATCCATCAATTTACGAACATAATCCCGTAAATTATGATTCGTACAAAGAAGTGATACTCCTGATCTGGAGTTTACGCTCTCCAATATAATTCCTATCTTGTTGATGAAATCATGTCTGTCCTGAGAATCAATAACCATTAGTGGCGTGAAATCTTCGTCCCCGATACTCCTTTTGAACCTAGACTTCATTTCCGTGAAAGGATATTTATTATTCTTTTTATTATTCTTATTCGATCCGTTGTAATACTCAGAAGACGGCCAATTCTTCCACGAGTACATCGTAAGTTCATTGATTGCAGGATGATTTCTGAAATTTTCATCTAACCGATTAAGAATCACATTATCGATATCTCCCTCAGTCCAAAAGAAACCTTTGAGATGATGATCTGCCGGCTTATTATTAGCGTCTGAATAGATAAATTTGTGATCTTTGGTAAGTTGTTTTGTAATTGCGGTCAGTCGGAATAGGAAATCATACCAATCAAAATTCTGACCATTCAACGTCTGATATTTGTCTCCGGCTAAAATAAACCGGTTTGGTTCACGTGATGGGCTCAAAAATGATAGCATGTTTACTGCGATAACTGGTAAATCTTGTACTTCATCAACCATAATGCAATCATAAAATCCGTTTTGAAATTTTTCATCAAAAATAGTGAATGATTTTTCTTCGTCGAATTTAATTGATTCCGATGTTGTTTCGTAGTACGAATCAAAGTGAGTTTCGTATGAATTTTCAAATTCGTAGGACAATAATTGATTTCGCAGAAATGCACAAGCCTCTTGCAGAGGAATCTTTCCATTCTCCCGATTCAAGCGGACAACATCATGCCAATTCTTCCGAATATCGGGATCTAAGTCAGAACCTGGTGGAGGAGGGGTTTCCAAATAAGCATCGAGGGTGCAAAACATTCCTGTAAAAATATCAAACATTTTATTTTGATAATCATGTTGTAACCATCTAAACGCCCGGGTTTCCAGCTTAATGCCAGGTCGGTTCCTAAGCGTGTTAAACATCTCTTCCAAATCTCCTTCTGTAATCAACCAGTCTGTTTCGTGTCGAGTATCGAGCACAGACGGCATCCATTCTTCGATAATCTGTTTAATCGATCTAACTTGTATGGTGGCGATTATTGAGTTCTTTTCCTCATGATTAAAGGTAGATAAAAACGGAGAATTTTTGTGTTGGCCATTTAATTCTTCATGGATGCTTTTTGCTAGTTCATCATTCAAAGAAACGACCAAGGCATACGAGTCTCTTATCCCTTCACTGAATAAATTTGCCTGTCTGTAAATTATTCTTTCAACTCCACTAAAGGTCTTTCCAGATCCTGGGACACCGTGCAACACGATTGAGGTTTTATCTTGACCCAATTCTATAGATTGTCTTTGTTTACCACTAATTCCTTTGTTTATATGTCTGGATTCAGTCTCTGATTCCTTCATAATCATTAGGCTAATAGAAGCTCTTGCAATATCTGGCATGTCATGATAGAGTTTTGGCAACGCCCACAAAGATTCGATTTGTGATGTGACGTTACCCGTTCTTCTGAGAAAATCCTGCATTCTTGTAGAATCTTCATCAGACGTACTTTCGGGGAAAAAATCAGGATGAGGGAAGAAATATGAGAAAATAGTGTCCGTTTTGTTCAAATCTAATATCCCACTATCGCTGCCAATAACGTATGCTATGACTGCAAAGTCGCGATGTCGAAATTTCTTTTCCCCATCAGATTCTCGTAAAATTCCGAATGCAAGTAGGTAATCCAAAAGAATCTGAATGTTTTGTCTTAATTTATCCTGTTGAGATTCATTCATGGTTTCTTGAGTGATTAGTCTACGAATGTCTTCTTCTTCGACGCCAATGATCTTTTCGTTAAGTTGGCCCTCACGTCTCTTTTCAGACCAATACTCAAAATATCGATTACAGACTAAATGCCAAGCCTGTTTAACATCTTTATGAGAAAGTCTATTTTCCACTTCCGAAACATAATCTAATGAAGTATCAATGATGATTTTTGCGAGGTTTGCGTCGAAAAATTGATGATACCACTCAGCGGCGTTGAAAATCTGAAGATGCTCTCTTCGACTTGTTCCATCGGGTCTTTTTTCTTTGGTTACAATCTCATCTCTTTTTTCAAACAATTTCCTTACTAGATTATTATCAAGAATTGTTCTATGATGTTCTACTAAATCGAGATTCGTATGAAACATATGCATCAATTGTGTTTTTTCGTAGACTTTTTCGAGAAATCTTACATTCTTAGATTCATCATCATCGCCCCATTCGATTCCCTTGATTTTTAGTTCGTTTTCCCTGTCATCGGTAAGGTTTAGATCCCATGTTTTCCCTGTAAATCGATCCCAATGATATTCGGGGTTACCATCAGATGGATTGTAAAAATTCTCTTTCCCAGAACCTAATGAAAGAGATGTCCAATCAGGATCTCGGCAAGTCCAAACGACTCTCCACCCATTGTCTGAAAGACGTAATGATATATTCCACCACTCTTTAGCATCTGGATGTTCATCTAAACTATCGATAAATAGAATTTTTTCTCCCTGAGGGACTTCTTTGGTTTCGTCAAAAAACCAATCCAGGTTTGGTTGTCTATGGAAGTCATCCATCCCATTGCAAATCGCTTGTTCTAAACTTGCTGCAGACTGATCTTTGATTTGCGAGTAAACGATTCGGTTGTAGATTGGCCAGTCACTCTCTTCTTTTTCTGAATATTTCGCATCAAGTAGTTCAGCAACAACTTTGCCAAGAAGCATTGATTTACCATGTCCAGATTTAGATCTAATGACAATTGGTGGGTAAAACGAAAGGCGAGATTCTTTGGATTGTTCGGAAATTTGTTCTACTGTCCAGGTTTCAGGAGTTATCGCATCACGAACTTGGTTGGGCAGGTTATGAGCCCATGGAAGAAGTTTACTAGAAAGATCTAATTCGATATCAGAGAAATCCGCATCAAGTGGAGGTTCGTTTGGATTCTTGAGGCGTCGACGGTTAACATCGTTACATCTCTGAGTCATAAAACCCAACGGCCATTTAGACATTTGATGTCGAAGCGGAGACAATGGAATGTAATTTAGAACATGAATTGAGACTTCTCTGTGAATACCTCGATTTTCGTCCATTCTTTCCCCTCCTTCATTCTAAATCCAATCTCAAAGCCGCATTCAATGCAATAGCTACATTCGGGCGTTGGCTTTTGTATTTTTCAAGTGCTGTCTTACAAGAAACCAAATAATCGCTTAGAGGCTTATACAACTTAAGTCTCGTTGATAGGTAAAAATAGATCTTGTGATTGTTCAAATCACTTATCTGGCTTTTTTCATTCAAATTTGTATGAAATAGTGAGCTCGCCACATAATATATGTCATTCAGTTCAAAGGTTAAAGACGAGAATTCTTCGAAAAATATCCGAAAATCATTGATATCTAAATCTGCATCAACTTCAAGTCTGGTTTTAATGTATGATTTCAACTTACTCTTAAATTTTAACGCATTGTCCTTAATGCCCTCATCTAGAGAGTTCAATTCTTCTTTTTTATCATCTATAATTGTGAGTATTAGATCAATGTTTTCTCGGTGCTTTGCTGCTCTAAATCTACTGCGAATATTTGGGTTCCCACCTAATTTAAGCTCTTCCTGCCTGTCTGCAAACTTTGTAATGTTGTACAAAAGTTCCGCCCATGCTCCAACTCGTAGTTCAATCATGTTTCGTAATTCTCTATCGTCCGATTTATACTTACAATGAAGCAAACTGCGGTAATAATCGTTTAATGCTGACTTCACCTGATCTCCTTTGTAGTCGATCCACCCTTTCGTGATATCAGGAATGCCTTCTTGCTTTTTAGATGAACTACTGTTGTATGTGCGATTTAGTTTAGATGAACATGCTTTTGAAGTTTTTATTTTCCTCGATTCGAGGAAAGCACCAAACGACATATCATGAAAAATCGACATGCTCTCATCCTTATTTCCTATGACCATCTTGGCACACAATACGGCGCTTATCTTCAACACCTCTGCTACAGATTTCATTGAGTCTAAAAAATCTACTTTTTGAAAGATTGTAAATCCGCTCCTAACTTTATCTGAAATTTGATTCAATGCATTTGTGTCAAGATTACCATGCTTTTCATCAATGAGTGAAAAACAAAGCGTGAATTCTGGCACTTTATCTTGATAATGAAACTGATACGAACTGTGATTAGAAAAAGGCGAGCAATCAATGAACACTGTTGGTAATTTTTTCTCGAGAACATTCGCTGCAGGTCTTTCCATCAATACTTCAACATAATGCTCCATCGGATTTGAATCAATTCGATTAATATCGTCGTACACCATTACTTTGATTTTTGGTGAGTTGACTTTGCCGGCAAATTCATCTAATCCATCTTGGACTTTCTTCTCCCATAGATTCATCAAATTTTTACACTTATCTAACGTCCAATCCTGATTAAAGCAGGAATAATTTATCAAGATGAAAACATTTGCATTCAAATGCTTGGCCACTTTCACATCATCAGAAACGTGAACGTTCTGTGCCATGAATTCAGGGTCGTTCAATTGTTTTGGATTCAGAGAGTGTTCCAAAACAGGATCAGAAGACCTGTATATCGGTTGATTGCTTGATTGAATATACACAATAGATTCAGAACCTATTTCATCCAGAACTTCTGAGCAAAGAATTCGTAGTTGATTATACTCAGTGTCGCTAGCCACAGTTGGTTTAGGACAAGTAAGTGACGAAGATAAATCATCAGGGAGTCTTGAGAACTCGATGACACCCCCCTCACGCATGGTGTTGTTACGTATCTAGAGTATTTCAATTTTATATGATTTGAAAAAGAATGATTTTTGGTATTCCTTCACTCATTAATCCATTAATAAGGCACTATATTTCCTTGAGGTAATTATTTACAAAGAGGAAGTCTGGTTTGACACGATGTCCATGGAAACGCCTCTCAATAGAATCGTCGTTGCGCGTACAGTCCATCAAGATACTAACTCATACCTTTTGTCAATCTTCAAGCGCACAAAAGTCACAATTACTCTTCGTTCAGATGGTACAATTGTCAGTAATCAGAAAGATCCGCTCGCA